>Ga0180861_104_pt1 | contig 2891 bp, 4 predicted proteins | sample Deesub1362B_J571_FD_124301 | JGI IMG/M metagenome (GOLD analysis project Ga0180861, IMG submission 124301) | Nitrospirae bacterium JdFR-85 | reverse complement strand
GGGTTGTATGATTCTGATACAAGGCTTGTAAGGTTTGGGGTGAGGGATTACGATCCTTACATTGGTCGTTGGACGGCAAAGGATCCAATTGATTTTGCAGGTGGAAGTGTTAATCTTTATGAGTATGTTCAAAGTGACCCTGTAAACCTCATTGACCCTCTTGGATTGTTCCAGACACAAGAACATCCCTTTGTAGGCTGGTATAAATACGGCCCTACTTGGTCAGAGTTTCAGAGGGAAAGAGATGTAAACTTACAACCGCTAATAATTACAACCGGCCCTTATATTGTAGGGATTTCTACCCTTGCAGTTACAGAAAATCCATCTCTTGCAATAAAAGCCACTATAACAACAGATATAATTCTGCGATATTTGTTCGACAAACCTATAGGAGATCCAATATTTGGAATTGAATGGTATAATCCACCTGAACTCAATAAGAGAGAGTTCTGTAAGCAATGAAAGATAATTTAATATTGTTCTTAATTATTATACTATATGCAATGGCTGCAGCTTATTGTTTTGATTTATTTTATGGAAGATTAAAGCAAAGATTGGGAGTATTAAAATTTATAATTCTACTATTTATAATTGTAACATGTTTAATTATAATTTTATTCTTCATTGGAAAATAGTATAATGAGATTCAACTATGCAGACGACAGGGTGCCGTATTCAATGGAATACATGGGTCAGACTTATTATCTGGTGTATGACCAGATAGGTTCATTGAGAGCAGTGGTTGATTCGAGTGGTCTAATTATCAAACGCATTGACTATGATTCCTTTGGAAATGTAATACTTGACACTGATCCGTCATTCAGGATTCCAATAGGATTTGCAGGAGGGTTGTATGATGCAGACACAGGATTAATTCGTTTTGGTGTAAGAGACTATGATCCTTCAATAGGCCGTTGGACAGCAAAGGATCCGAATTGATTTTGGGGGAGGGGATGTGAATTTTTACAGGTATGTTCTTAATAATCCTGTGAATCTCTTTGATCCTTTGGGGTTGTTTGACGCCTATCCATCTTTTGAAGACACATGGAGCAATTATGGTAAGTATGGTGCTAATTTGGAATAAATTTAGGGATACAACCAGTACAAAATCTCAACATTCACTTTTTCCATTAATAAAAGATTTAAACTATCAATTACAAGACACTGCGGCTCAAGTACTTGCAGAAGAGTTGGCCGAGGAATATATTGGAAAGAGTTTTGCTCTGTGGCTTAAAAGAATAAACGCATTTTTACTATATTTGATCCTTTTCCTGAAATAGTAGAAGCTCCAACTTTACCAGAAAATGTTTGTAAAGAGAGAAAGCATAATGAAGCAAGAAAGTAAAAAATCTAGAAATAAATTTATCTTCTTGTTGAAACTAATGTGGCGAGAGTTATTATTTAGCCTTATTATAGGCGTGATTATTTTTTTTTCTTAACAAAGATATTTGGACCTCTATAATTATTGGTCTTGCTGTTTTTATCGCAACTTTACGAATAGTTATTCCAGAATATTTAAAGTTTCTGCGAGATCAAAAAATGGTAGTGACCAGAGAAGAATCTGATTACTAAATATTATATAAATATTTGATTTTTCTGGAAACTATAAGACTTATTGAGATAAAGCAAGAAGTCGAGTTGGCTCTTATACCACCTACACCTACGATGCAGTGGGAAGGCTCACATACATCTATGATTCAGTTTCAGGGCCGATAGAGTATGTTTATTCTGATACAGGCTTGTAGTGTAGGGATGGGAGATGGCACACAACGAGTTAAAGATTTGCACTGATCATCAATCACATATCATATTGATAAAATCGTATTCTAATTATTAGAATAGAATACGATATGAATGTTTTGATGGATTCAGATTGTCTTATAAAGATTGTAAAATCCGGATTAAAGGAACTGGTTTGCAAGAACTTCAAGGTAACAATCAGTTCTGTGGTTGTAGAGGAGACGGTTACACATGGTAAAGGTTATCCTGATGCTGAACTTATAGAGCAGAATATCAGAAAGGGGGCAATAGAAGTTAAATCCACTGTAGGCAACACTAAAGGTGAAGAATCGGTTTATCTTTTATATCAGAAGGGGCGGTATTCTGCGATATGCAGTGATGATAAGAAGTTTCTTAGAAAGTTGAAATTACTTGAAGTTCCATATATAACGCCGGCAGTTTTTATTGCGATACTTTTGAAAAAAGACAAGATAAGCAAGAAGGTGGCAGCAGAAAGACTTGAGAAATTAAAGCCTTACATAAGCGATGAAGAGTATAGTATTGTGAAAATGTATATAGATGCATGGAGGAAACAATGAAGACCAAAACAATAAGATTGCCTGATGATTTGTTAAAAGGTATTGAGGTAGTTGAAAAGGAAGAGAAGATTGAGGAGGCGGCCGCAATACGCAAGATGCTAAGAATAGGATTTGAGACATATGTTTCAGAGTTATACAGAGATGGAAAACTCAGTCTTCGTGAAGCTGCAGGACTTCTCCAGAGAAGTCTTCCTGAGACAATTGATTTATTTCTGCAAAAAGGGATAAAGGGCAACCTTGAGGCTGACGATGTTGTTAATTCTTTAAAAAGATTTGCTGGGTAGAGTATTGAAGAGAAAAGGGATGAGGACTGCTCAAACAAACTGACAGAGGCAATCAGAGACACCGAGGCCCTCACTTTTACCACTGCTTACCTCAGAGACCTACTCAGGCACACCGAACCAGACGGTGAAAACGAATATATTCAAGGGTGTGGTAGACATGTCTTACACTTACTCCGTAGAGGATCATCTGATAACAGCAGGGATAGATACTTATCAGTTTGACCCTGATGGGTTTTTGACAAGCAAAACTACCTCTGAAGGCACAACTACTTACAGATACTCCTCAAGG
>Ga0180861_101_pt1 | contig 4075 bp, 8 predicted proteins | sample Deesub1362B_J571_FD_124301 | JGI IMG/M metagenome (GOLD analysis project Ga0180861, IMG submission 124301) | Nitrospirae bacterium JdFR-85 | reverse complement strand
AGGTACTGATTGCAGTAACCTATCAGGCATCTCCTCCTGTGAGGAGGTATGCAGAGCAGAAAGGTATCAAACTGTACTTCTCATATGAAATGCCTCTTTAACTCTCCCTGTGATTAATCACAGGGAGAGGTATTTTTATTATTCTTTTATTTTAGACATTTCTTGAGCTATCATTCTTGCCTGTTCTAACATTAGCTCTTTTCGTAAGTGCCAAAAGGCATGGCCCACAGCGAGAATCCAGAAAAATATTCCAATAAAGAAGAACCAGATAGTAGCAAATGCAAGAGCATAAAGAATTGAATTCAATATAAATGCTCCCCACTTTCCTTTAATTACAAAATATAAAGGAGGAATAAATAAGATAATCAAATACATCATTTGAATAACCTCCTCACAATTTTAGATGAGTTTAAATTATTCAACCTCTACCATTATTGTGTTATCAACATATGCTTTCATCTGACTACCAGAAGGAATTTGAGCTGCTTCACCTTTCATTAACAAACCCAATGGACAGAGCACTACACTTATTGCTATGGACTCTACCTGTTTACTTTCCCCTTCCCTTCTAAGATGTCCTCTCAGAGGTACCTTCTGTCCATCAACCGCTTTTGTGCTGGAAACTGCGATATTAATCTTGCCAGCTTTTCCAATATATCCTTCCTTTTCTGCTATTACTATCTCTCCTAAGGCAGGTGTCCCCGCTTTTATTACCACCACTCCGTCAACCACTACATCCTGTGCAACCTCAAGTTTAACTATATCACCTACTCCCAAGACCTGAGGGTTTATTGGTTCAGTAGTTCTTAGAATTACAAGAGTACCTTCTTCTAACTTCACTTTTCTCTTAGCTAACGCATCCGATACATGGATAAAGGTTGTAATAAAAGTAAAACTCAATATCCAGATAAGTAAATGCCTTCTCATTATCTTAATCCTCCTCTAATAAGATTCTTAGATTTAGATAAAAAGAAAATCGCTTTCTTCCGGTGTAATTTTTTCACCTCCTTTTTACTATTCTGAATTTTTGTGGTAAAATAAACAACAATTGTTGTAAAACCGATTCCACCTCCCAAGCCTGTTAAAAAGGCAATAAGTTTATTACTATGCCAGTCGAGTATTTTGGCTGATATATCTATCATCATTGGAATTATGAAAACTCCATACCATGGACTAAATAAGTTTCTCTTTTTTAAGAAAATTATTCCTGATAGAAATATACCCAGATATATGCCAGAATCCCTGCTACATATACCCATTGGTCTATTGAATATCCAGATGCATCTTGTTGGTAATTGATGGCATATTGCTCCCAGTGTTCTGTATAGTGCTGTAGAAAGTTCGTATACCTTCATATACTCCAGCACAGGTGCAAGCACTCCAGTCAGAAGTATCAATACCGATAAAGAACATACTAATACAGAGATGATTTTCATCTCCAAAAGTAGTGTTGTGTCTTAATACACAATAGATTTATTGATATCCAGTTCAAAATTAATTATTCTATTACAGTCCACTGGATACCCGTCAGGAGTTACCCATGGAGCATTCAATATACTTGTAGTTTTTGGCATTACTAATCCTTGAATTAATGTAATACCTATAGCCTTGCCCGTGGAATCAAAAGCATTATACATTAAGGCGATACTTTTATTAGTTGTTGTGGTATTTTCCAACTGCACACATAGTCCACACATTGAGTAAGATTCACAGAGCCAGGCATTTACAATAATCACCCCATTGAGAGTGATCCCTGTTGAGTTACCACCTGAACCATTACTGCCTCCACCTCTTCCGCCTCCTCCACAGGAAAGAAGGAATAGTGTAAACCCTATTATCATGATAATGCCCAAAAACTTTTTCATTGTTCTTCTCCTTTCTTTCCAAAATCAAAGTAAACTATACTTGGTGTTAGTGTAAATTAATTGGATACCCCTTTAAAGACCTTCTCCTTTTGTAGTGGTATAGAAGATAACAAAGTGCTCTGGATTTAAAACCTCAATGTTATTCCCACAAATGGACCTGAAATCTTCAGTTTTGCATAATTTGGATCATCCTTGACCTTTATATCAAAGCTTCTGTAGCCTCCTACAATACAGATGTTCTTCTGAGGGATTATCCTTATTCCTGCATCAGCATCAATGAGATATCCATACTCTCCTGCAGGAAGTCCTGAAGCTTCTGCAAAGAGGTTCACAATCCTGTGAATATTAATATCAAGGGCAACGCCAATAGTAGGAAGCCCCATAGTGAATTCCTTTGATGCGGCAATGTTAAAATCAGGGGCCTTGAGTGATGTATCCACCCAGAATCCTTTTACTTCAAGTAGGGAACCGAATTTAACCTTTCTCTCTGCAATATTGACAAACTGCCATATCCAGCCAAGCCTTATATATCTTACTTCAAGGTCTGTTACAACCCTTGTGCCGAATGTATAGATTTTTCCTCCATATTCGATCGTCTGTTCTACATGTTTGTCTCCACTGTAACTTATCTGGGTATAACCAAGACGAATTCTACTGTTAGGTCCTGTGTACCATACCAGATTGCCTCCTGGGAGATTCTCATCCTCTATTGCAAGATCTCTCTTAAAATCAATGTCTGTTCCTGTATTATTTACAACCACTTTGCCTCTGGCTGTCAGCTCTGGCATCCAGTATTGGACTTCAAGGGCTATTTTTGCATCCTGTGCAGAGGCTACTTTAGATATTGTAAGTAAGATTACAACAATCAATCCTAAAAAGATCTCAAGCCTTTTCATAACTCTCCTCCTTCTGATAGATTAAAATTTCACCTTCTTCCCTGGCAGTGGAGGGTTAGAAAGCCTGTATTAAAAAGACTTCTGCCAGGGAAGAAGGAATTATAAGGGAAATTATATATACAACATCCTTTCCAGTAAACCCACTATAGCTGGTTATATTAAGAACAAAAATATTTCTGAGAAAAAATTTAGATATTCGTTTTTCCTCAAAAATAAATCTGCTTAAAATATGATCCACATTAACTATAGATTTCCTACTTCTGAGTTTCTTTTTATAGGCTGCAAGAAAGTTCTTCTGTAAGATACTCTATCTGCTTTGAAAGTGCAATTATGTCTATGGATTTCTCAATTTTATTAAGGCTGTTTTTAGTTCTTTTATCCACCTGTTGAAGCCTCAACCTCCCTGTTTAGTGGTATATCTGTTTTCATACTTTTCCGTACCTTTCTGCCAAGTCTTCTCCTCTCAATAACCTTCATCTATGGTATGAAAAGATTATTCCTCAAACTGACTAACCTCAAAAGCTTCCTCAGTATCTTTAGCTCTTCCGCATTGTTCTTTAATGGTTTTAGCTCTGTCCATTCAGTCAGTACCTCTGTCGCCATAAGTGTGTATATAAAATTCTTCCTTTAATGAACTTCCACTAATGATGCACAAGATCTTCCTATAGATACCTTGCCATTGTCAGCTTGTCAAATCAACCCTCTGCCTTACTTGACTTCTTAAGTTACTACTAAAGGAATTTCCTTTATACCTGTTTTTGAGCTTTATTTGTCTCTATAAGGCTCCAATAGCCTATCAACTGTTGTCGCACTTATTTTCAATAACTGCTCCTTTGTTCTTGGACTTAGTAACCCCCGAATTTCAGTAAAACCTCATGGTTTAGCCTTATAACTGTATTAAGATATTTTGATGATACAAACCCTGATATCCTCCAGAACTTCTTTAATATCCTGAGTACATCCTCTCTATAAACCTTCCTACTGTCCCTTTTATGGATATTATGCTTTGTATGATCATTTATTACTACTTTTCTGTCCATTATCTATACCTACCTTGCCTGTGTTCCTCGGAGTTATTCTACATATTGGCGGTTCATTTGAAGTATTCCTGAAATCTCATCAAGAATCATAGACTTTTGCTTCTTCGTCGCCTTATGATAGGCCTTTGCATTGTGCTTGATAATCACATAACGGCTCTTCATGGTGTATACTCCTTTAGGTACTGTGGCAACCATCCTGATAACCTCCTTTCATGGATTTTAAAGGTTAAATCTTTTAGGTTTAAGGGATGGTTGCCCTTTTTGTCAATTCTGA
>Ga0180861_124_pt1 | contig 7114 bp, 7 predicted proteins | sample Deesub1362B_J571_FD_124301 | JGI IMG/M metagenome (GOLD analysis project Ga0180861, IMG submission 124301) | Nitrospirae bacterium JdFR-85 | reverse complement strand
GTAGTTGGAGCTGTACTGGGTACAGCACTGGCGTATGTAGTTGATGTGGTGAGCACTGCTGCAAAGCCGAAGGCAAAAGAGGCAGAATCAACAGTGTATAAATAATTTACTGCTGAAAGGGGGCCTTCCCCCTTTCAGTATTCTCAATTCCTACCAATCAAATAACGATTAAGTGAGTTTCCCTTACCCTTCTGTCTTGACGGAACAATCAAAAATTCTTTAAAATCAACTCGAGCCCCCTTAGCTCAGGAGGATAGAGCACAGGATTCCTAATCCTGGTGTCAGAGGTTCGAATCCTCTAGGGGGCACCATCAGGTTGTTTAAATCTCTGATTTTTAGATAAGCTGAGATGATTCGTTTATAAATTTTTTTAATTTGACCAATCAGTAAATTCTGTTTTAAGATATTGGCGTCTTTAATTTAGGCCCTAAGATCAATTAATTTCTTAAAACAAGGAGGCGTTATGAGTAAGAAGTATGAGACACCCCTTCTTGACGAACTAGAGAAAGGACCGTGGCCGAGTTTTGTGAAGGAGCTCAAGAAGGCTGCAGAAAAGAATGAGATGGCTGCTGATGAGTTGGGACAGCTTGAAAAATCTTACAAAACAAAATTAGGTTATTGGAAGCATGGTGGTATAGTTGGTGTGAGAGGATATGGAGGAGGTGTTATAGGAAGATACTCCTCTCTACCAGAAGAATTCCCCAATGTTGCACACTTCCATACGGTGAGGGTCAATCAGCCGAGTGGATGGTTTTATACGACTGAGGCCCTGAGAATGATCTGTGATATTTGGGACAAATATGGTAGCAGGCTTACAAACCTGCACGGATCTACCGGAGACATGATTCTGCTCGGCACAAGGACAGAGAAACTGGAGGATATCTTTGCAGAACTTTCATCAAGGGGATGGGACCTTGGAGGTTCTGGTTCCGCAATGAGGACACCCAGTTGTTGTGTAGGACCTGCCAGGTGCGAATGGGCAAATATTGATACACTTGAGATTACCTATCAACTTACTCAGGAGTTCCAGGATGAGCTTCACAGGCCTGCCTATCCTTATAAGTTCAAGATAAAGGTGGCTGGCTGTGCCTGTGATTGTGTTGCTGCTATTGCCCGTGCTGACCTGTCCATAATTGGAACATGGAAGGGTGATATCAAGATCGATCAGGATGAAGTGAGAAAGTATGCAGAGGGTGGAATGAACATCCAAGAGGAAATAGTTGATATGTGTCCTACCGGGTGTATGTCCTGGGATGGAAATGAACTTAAGATAGATAATCAAGAATGTAACAGATGTATGCATTGCATAGCAAAGATGACAAAGGCACTCAGACCAGGAGATGAGAAGGGAGTAACTATATGTGTGGGCAGTAAGGCCCCTATAGTGGTCGGTGCAATGCTCTCCTGGGTAATAGTTCCTTTCATGAAGGTAGAGCCTCCCTATGATGAACTGAAAGAGCTCATCAGAAACATTATAGATTGGTGGGATGAGAATGGAAAACCAAGAGAGAGGATTGGTGAGCTGATTGAGAGACTTGGTATGAGGTCATTCCTTGAGTATGTTGGACTACCACCAGTGCCACAGCAGGTTAAAGAGCCGAGGAGAGACCCATTCTGGTTCTTCACTGAGGAGGATATCCAGAAGATCAAAGAAAGGGAAGAGGAAGAGAAAAAGACTGGTCAGTATAAGTTCTAAAACTTCTAAAAAAATAAAGAAGGAGGAAATTTAAAATGGCTGTACCAGAAAGAAGAACTGACATAGGACCACCACATTATGAGCAATTTTTGCCACCTGTTATTAAGAAGAATTATGGTAAGTGGAAGTATCATGAGAGACTTTCACCTGGACTCATGGTTCATGTGGCTGAAAGTGGTGATAAGCTATACACAATCAGAGTTGCCAGTCCAAGGTTGCTTGCCACAGATACCATTAGAGAGATATGTGAGATTGCTGATAAATACTGTGATGGTTATCTGAGATTTACCTCCAGAAATAATATTGAGTTTCTGGTCTCTGATGAGAGTAAGGTAGAGCCCCTACAGAATGAACTTAAGGAGAGGGGCTATGTGATGGGTGGTATTGGTCCGATGGTGAGTAATCTTGTTCATACTCAGGGTTGGGTGCACTGCCATGGTGCTGCAACAGATGCCTCTGGTCTTGTGAAGGCGATTATGGATGAACTCTTTGAGTACTTCACTACAAAGGAACTGCCTAACAAGGTAAGAATTGCTATTGCATGCTGTGTTAACATGTGTGGTGCAGTGCACTGTTCTGATATTGCATTGGTGGCTGTGCATACCAAGGTGCCCACAATTCAGCACGAGAGAGTAAAGGATATGTGTGAGATTCCCACCACCATTGCCTCCTGTCCTACAGCAGCTATAAGTCCTGATCCTGCAAAGAAGAGTGTTAAGATAAAGGAAGAAAAGTGCATGTATTGTGGTAACTGTTTTACAGTATGTCCTGCTATTGAGATTAAAGACCCTGACAGGGACGGGGTTGCAGTAGTGGTTGGTGGAAAAGTGGGTAGCTTGAGAAGCAATCCCAAGTTCTCAAAGATGGTTATCCCCTTCATCTCCAATGATCCTCCAAGATGGCCAAAGGCGGTTGCTGCTGTTAAGCTGATCCTGGAGACATATGCAAAGCACGCAAGGAAGCATGAGAGAGTAGGTGAGTGGATTGAGAGGATAGGTTGGGAAAGGTTCTTTAGCCTGACAGGAATTGAATTCACCTGGCAGCACATAGATGACTTCACCTTCGCAAGAGAGACATTCAGGACTGCTGCTACTTTCAAATATTAAATAAAAATCAAGGGGCAGGAGCTGATGGAGTTCCTGCCCTTAATCTTAGAAAGAGGAGGTAAAAGATGGAGGTAGAAGAAATCCAAAAAAAGATATTTGAGCTGCTGGAGAAGTCAAAGGGGAAGAAGAAGCTAAAAGAAAAGGATATTATAAGGATAATATCTCAGGACACAGGCGAGGATAAAAATACTGTTAAGAAGGTTCTGAGAGGGCTGATTGATGAAGGAAAGCTCTGTTACTCCTACACAGGTGGCGCAAGTTCTGTAGAGATACCTTCTGAGGAGTATCTGAGAGAGAAGGGGCTTCTTTAAAAACAGATAAAGAGATAGAGAAAGGCCGAGGGGTTGCTTCGGTAAATATAGGGGTTTGTCTCTAATTTTTTGTTTAAAAGTATATCCAAATACATTTCTGTTCATCACCTTTAGAAGAGAGCATCTGGTCAAAGTAGTTTGTCTCGAGGATCAATTGAATGTTGTATAACTGTCCAAGGGTGGTTATAGCAGGGCTGAGAGGAGGCTCTGGCAAAACCACCCTTTCTATTGCAGTAGCAAGACTTTTTAAAAACAGAGGATTAAAAGTAACCTGTTTTAAAAAGGGGCCTGACTATATTGATCCTGGTTGGCTGGCAAAGGCCAGTGGCACTGACTGCTACAATCTTGATCCTTTTATGATTCCTTCCTCTAAATTAATAGCATCCTTTGTACACCATTCAAAGGGTTCAGATATAGTAGTAATAGAGGGTAATCGTGGTCTTTATGATGGGGTTGATATTGAAGGTTCTTGGAGTACTGCAGAGCTGGCCAAATTGGTAAAGACCCCTGTGGTACTGGTTGTTGATTGCACCAAAGTGACAAGAACAGTGGCAGCATTGATAAAGGGACTGCAGGAGTTTGACAAGGGTGTAGCCATTAAGGGAGTGGTCTTAAACAATATCTCTGGCAGAAGGCATGAGTCTGTGATTAGGGGAGCGATAGAGAGGTATACTGACTGTAAAGTGCTGGGTATAATTAGGCGTTCAGTACAGACACCCATCCTCCAGAGGCATCTGGGGCTTACTCCTTATCAGGAACATCCTGATGTGGAGGAGACAATAGATTATATTGCAGCACTTGTAGAAGAGACGATCAATATGGATGAGATGATGGAGATTGCATGCTCAGCAGCCCCGATTCATTTAGAAGAACTGCCTCCTCTGTTTGAGATCAATGAAGAACTCAAAAGAAGGTCCAAAGGATTAAGGATAGGTATTATCAGGGATGAGGCCTTTCAGTTTTACTACCCTGAGAACTTAGAGATAATGAGAGAGTATGAGATGGAGATCGTATTTATTGATGCAATGAGGCAGGACTCTCTGCCTTCTTTAGACCTTCTGTATATTGGTGGAGGATTTCCTGAGACAAATGCATTAGAATTGTCAGGCAATAGAGCATTCATGACCGCTTTGAGGAGAGAAGTGGAGAAGGGGTTGCCTGTGTATGCAGAGTGTGGAGGCCTGATGTATCTTGGCAGGCAGATAGAGTATGCTGAAGGGGTGTATCCCATGACTGGAGTGCTACCACTGGATTTCAGGATGGAGATCACCCCTGTTGCTCATGGCTATACAGTGGTGGAGGTGGTTGAGGATTCTACATACTACAAAAAAGGCACCATTCTCAAGGGGCATGAGTTTCATTATTCGAGGGTTGTCAGTTATGATAGAGATATGCGGTTCTGTTTCCAGATGAGAAAGGGCAGAGGAATCAAGGATGGGTTCGATGGTCTTCTGATAGGAAAGGTTTTTGCCACCTATACTCATCTGCATACTCTTTCAGCGCCTGAGTGGATCGAGGGCCTGATAAATACTGCCCTATGCTAAACTAAATCCTCCATATCTATTGTGATGACAACAGGTGAAAGAAAGAAGAAGGTAAAAGAGGCGCTTTTTAAAGGAGATATTGATACCCTAAGGGCTCTTGTAAGGCAGCAGCATAGAGTAGTGAATATACTCCTCAGTATGAGCTATGATAAGGATTCTCTTCTTACCTGGCGGGCTATAGAGGCTATAGGGCCTGTGGTGAAGGAACTCACGGATATATCAAGAGACAAGGGTAGAGATACTGCAAGGAGGTTGTTGTGGTCCATTACTGAAGAATCAGGAGGGCTTGGATGGTCTGCAATAGAGATGCTTGCAGAAATAGTGGTCCATGCTCCTGGAGAGTATGGAGATCTTGTTCCGATGATTGTGGGATTTTATGATGAGGAGTTTCTGAGGCCCGGGGTACTATATGCAATCTGTAGGATTGGCACCACAAATCCAAATCTGATAAGGGACTGGAATATAATAAAGATGCTTATAGAAGATGCATTGAGGGATGAGAATCCAAGGACTGTGGGAATGGGGCTTTATGCACTGAGATGTCTGAAGGAAAGGCTGAATGGGGTTGCTGTGCCAGAAAGGGTCTTCAGTGATAAGAGAAAAGTTTTAATATACTCTTCAGGCAGATTGGAGAGCAGGAGGTTAATGGATATTGCACAGGAGGTGGGCAGATGACAAGACTGAGACTGTTGACCGCAGGAGAATCCCATGGCAGAGGGCTGGTGGGAATAATAGAGGGTATTCCTGCCAATCTCTCAATCTCTGCTGATTATATCAATCAGCAACTTGTACGAAGGCAGAAGGGATATGGCAGAGGCGGGAGGATGAAGATAGAATCTGACAGGGTTGAGATCATAAGCGGCGTAAGGTGGGGCAGAACCCTTGGCTCTCCAGTGGCCCTTTATATAGAAAACCGGGATTGGCAGAACTGGCAGAAGGGAATGTCTGTCTCGGAGGAGGATGCACAGAGTATTGAGCCTGTTGTTCGTCCAAGACCAGGACATGCAGACCTTGCAGGCATTATCAAATATGCCCAACAGGATATAAGGAATGTTCTTGAGAGGTCATCAGCACGAGAGACAGCAATGAGAGTGGCCCTTGGGGCTGTGGTACGGAGAATGCTTGATGAGTTCGGGATAAGCATAGGTTCCTTTGTAACCTCTGTAGGAGGAGAGGTCTTTCAGGTGGATACCTCAGTGCTGAAGCCTAAAGATCTGCTGGCACTCTACAGCCAGGCAGAGGGCTCTGAAGTAAGATGTCCTTCTGCTGATGTAACATCCAAGATGAAAGAAGAAATCGACAGGGCCAAGGAGGGTGGATACTCTCTGGGAGGCAGATTTGTGGTTTTCGCAACCGGCGTGCCACCAGGGCTCGGAAGCCACATCCAGTGGGACAGGCGACTGGATGGCAGAGTAGCACAGGCATTGATGTCCATACAGGCAATAAAGGCTGTATCAATAGGAGAGGGCTTTGAGATGGCAACCAGCAGAGGTTCAGAGGTGATGGATGAGATGGTTGTTGAGGGGAGTTTTTCTTTAAAAAACATAAAGAGGAAGACGAATCATGCCGGTGGTATAGAGGGTGGTATAACCAATGGGATGCCGGTGGTTGTAAAGGCATCCATGAAACCCATTCCCACGCAGCGGAAGCCTCTGAGGTCAGTGGACCTCGCAACAGGCAGCTATGTAGAGGCTGCATATGAGAGGTCTGATATATGTGCAGTGGCAGCTGCCTCTGTGGTGGCAGAGGCTATGCTGGCGCTTGTTATTGGCGATGCGTTGCTTGAGAAGTTTGGAGGAGACTCTATTGAAGAGACGAAAAGGAATCTGGAGAGTTTTCTTAAATCACTCTAAAAACCTACTTTCAGTCAAGAGGACTTTTAACACCAAGAATATTTTTCCTTGCCACATGGGTGTAGACCATGGTGGTGTTGATGTGTTTGTGACCGAGGAGTTCCTGCACTGTTCTCAGGTCATAGCCGTCTTCAAGCAGGTGCGTGGCAAAGCTGTGCCTAAGGGTGTGCACTGTGGCAGGCTTCGTGATACCGGCCTCTTTCGCAGCCCTTCTGAAGGCCCTCTGTAGTGTGGCAGGATGCAAATGATGACGGCGGACTGTATTACTCCTTGGGTCTATGGAGAGATAACCTGATGGAAACAGCCAGAACCACCCCCACTGCTTGCCCACCTCTGGATACTTTCTTTCAAGTGTCCCTGGTAGGCTCACTCCTGATTATACTGCATTAACTTAGTTTAATCAAGCATTTTCAAGAAAATCTCTTGACATTTGTCTTAATTTGGGATATACTTTAATGCAAGTTGGACAATAAGATAAAGTATGTTCTCGGCGTGCTGACGCCCGCCGAGAACGGGGAGCTGAGCTGAAGGAGCTCCAGCATCTTGTTCTTGATTGGTAGAGAGAGGGAGTATATAATATAGAGGGAGAAAGACAATAAACTCG
>Ga0180861_136_pt1 | contig 11378 bp, 15 predicted proteins | sample Deesub1362B_J571_FD_124301 | JGI IMG/M metagenome (GOLD analysis project Ga0180861, IMG submission 124301) | Nitrospirae bacterium JdFR-85 | reverse complement strand
CGAGATGGAGGAGTCAGATGAAGGTCTTGGTTCTTGGCGCTGATGGCTATCTCGGATGGCCTACCTGTATGTACTTCTCCCAGAGAGGGCATGAGGTTGTGTTTAAACACCATTATCTACTTAAAGAGACACTTGAAGGCATGTGCAGAGTAGTAGTGCAATATGCAATATAAGCATAATATTAAAATGCTTAAGAGGCATAAAGTAGTATAAATGAAACTCCTTTGTATTATCCCAAGTTACTGGCCGGCTTTTAAATATGGTGGACCAATATACTCTGTTCATGGGTTGAATAAAGCTTTAGTAAAAAAGGGAGTTGATGTAGCTGTCTATACCACTAATGTAGGCTTAGATAGTAGCATTCCTGTTAATGAAGTGATTGATATTGATGGTGTAAAGGTTACTTATTTTGAATTTACAAAATTATTTGAGTTTATAGGTACAACGGGCTGGCAATTTTCTCTGCCACTAACAAAGGCTCTCAGAAAAAATCTTAAAGAGTTTGATGTTGTTTATATTGTAGCTGTCTGGAATTATCCAACAATGATAGCTGCATATTATTGTAGGCGCTATAAAAAGCCCTATATTATTGCCCCAAGAGGGGCCTTATATTCACATACCATTAATAAGAAATCCTGGAAAAAATGGCCTTACTATCATTTCATTACAAAAAGAGACTTAAAAAACGCATCAGCCATTCATTATACTACAGAGGATGAAGCAGAAAAATGTCAGTCATTACTTAACTTAAAGAATCAAGCATTTGTTATTCCTAATGGAATTAATTTATCCGAATTCAATGATCGTCCTGCAAAAGAAAATTTAAGTAGGCGTTATTCACACTTAAAAGGGAAAAAGATAATCCTTTTTCTTGGTAGAGTTCATTGGATAAAAGGCTTAGACATTTTAATAACGGCTTATAGTAGATTAATAAAAGAAAGAAATAATATGCACTTGCTGATTGTGGGGAATGATGAAGAAGGCTACAGTGAGAAAGTTAAAGGATGGATTAGGGAGTATGGGCTAAGTTATATGGATTATGGATCAAGGGATAAGGAATTGAAGGATTCTGTAATAAAGAAGACAAGAGACGAGAGGCGAGATGCAGATGTGAGCTTTACTGGTATGTTAAAAGGAAAAGAAAAGCTGGAGGTTTTTACGGGTAGTGATATTTTTGTTTTGCCATCATACTCAGAGAACTTTGGCATGGCTGCAGTTGAGGCAATGGCTTGTGGAGTGCCTGTGGTGATTTCTAATAAAGTGGGGATTTATAGAGAAGTTGAAAAAAACAAAGCCGGTATTGTAGTTAATACAAATGCTGAAAGTCTTTATAAGGGCATAAAGCAGCTCCTTGAGAATCCTGATTTGAGAGAGGAAATAGCTACCAATGGAAGGAGACTGGTGCAAGAGTATTATGATATAGATAAAGTAGCGGATAGAATGATAGAAATGTTTGAAAATATATTAAATGGTAACCATAGAACATAATGAATTATGTAGAATATAAATGGAAAAGCACAAAGACATGTGCTCACGATTATTTAGTTCCTTCTATTTTAAAAATTATTAAGAAATTAAATTTAAGCAAAGATGCAAAGATTCTGGATGCAGGGTGTGGAGGAGGATACATCCTTTTTGAGCTCTACAAGCGTGGTTATAAAAATTAAAAATATTTGGGGATTTGACGCCTCTGAAAGTGCTATAAATATAGCAAAAGAAAATTATATAGATATAAGCAGCAGATTTGAAGTACATAATGCCTATTATAGAGAACTTCCAGATTCTTTCCCTAAAAAAGATTATGATGTTATTTTATCCATCGAAGTTATTGAGCATATGTATAGCCCAAAAGAATATCTAAAAAACATAAATTTTTGGCTTAAAAAGAATGGATTTCTTATTATTACAACACCCTATCATGGTTATGTAAAGAACTTAGTCATAGCCTTATTGAACAGATTTGATAAACATTTCAATCCCTTATGGGAGGGTGGACATATAAAGTTTTTCTCAAAAAATACACTTTACAAGCTTCTTAAAGAATCGGGAATAAGACTGGCGAAGTTTTATGGTTCAGGAAGATTACCATTTTTATGGAAATCTATAATTATCGTAGGGACAAAATGAGTAAACTTCCTATTTCTGTAATTATTCTTACTTATAATGAGGAAAAAAATATAGAAGATTGTCTCAAGAGTATTTATAAATGGGTAAATGAGATCTTTGTTGTTGATTCTTACTCCACGGATAGAACTTTAGATATAGCCTCAAAATATACAGATAAAATTTATCAACATCCTTTTGAAAACTATGCAAAACAACGTAACTGGGCACAGGATAATCTACCGATAAAAAACGAATGGATTTTTCATCTGGATGCCGATGAAAGAGCCACACCTGAACTTTCTGAAGAGCTGAAAAGAGTGTTTTCAAGTTCCATAGATGATGCAGATGGTTTCTTGATATCGAGGCGGACGGTCTTTATGGGCAAGTGGATTAAACATGGTGGACATTATCCAGCATACCACCTTAGAATTTTCAGGAAGCAGTTAGGACAGTGTGAAGATAGACTTTATGATCAGCATTTTTATGTAAAAGGCAAGGTTAAAACATTAAAGGGAGACATTATTGATACGATAACATCAGACCTCGATAGCTGGATTTCCCGCCATATCAGATGGGCGACACTTGAAGCTAATGAAGTGATGAATAGGGATAGAGATTATGGGATAAGGAATAAGGGTTATGTAATTAAGGCTGATAGGAAAGGGAATCCTGTAGAACAAAAGAGATGGCTCAGAGAGAGATACTATAGGTTACCTCTTTTTATCCGTCCCTTCCTTTACTTCATCTATCGCTATTTCTTCCGCCTTGGTTTTCTGGACGGTAAAGAAGGATTGATCTTTCATTTTCTTCAGGGATTCTGGTACAGGTTTTTGGTAGATGCGAAGATTTATGAATATAAAAAGAAAACCTACATTTCGTAAGTACAGTTTTTTACATCCCCTCATAGTAAGAGAAGCCGCAAGGAGTGTTGACTTTCTGACAAAAAAGATATAATTAAAATCTGTTTCTCTTATCAAAGGCTATTGATAGAGAAATTACTATAGTAAATTCTTTTGTATTGGAAGACGAAAACAGTAAAAATCCATTCATTGACAGAAGAGATAAAATCTATGATTTCTTAAAAGTAGCCACTGAATATGTTAGTTATTCAGAAGAATTAGAAAGAAGAGCCAAAGAAATTGAGAAATTTGGTATAATGGCTATGGATGCACTACATATCGCATGCGCTGAAATGGCAGATGTTGATTTTCTGGTAACCTGTGATGATATAAAGGGAAGGCTAACAAAGAAAGATTACAAATTAAAATAATTAGTTTAATGGAATTTGTTACAAAGGAGGCATTTAAAATATGAGGAAAAATCTCAATTTGACACCAATAGAGATACAAAAAGCCGGGGTGGGAGGCTTTAAAAAAACAGTTAGGTTTGGTAGGGGCATTAAGATTTCTTTTACAATATGAGAGAGGAGAGGGAGATTATACAAAACTAAGAAAAGAACTCTTTAAAGATGAAACTGTAGAGAGTATAATAGACAGAATGAAAAAAGAGGGAAAGATTGAATGAAAATAGGCAAGTCACAGAGAAATCCGAGTTAAAGGGGAATTAATTTGAGACGAGCGAATACTGGATGTTGGGTGTGGCAGTGGTAGGGTTTTAAGGAAATTTATCAAGTATGGGGCAAGGCCAGAGAATCTCTATGGAATAGACCTCCTGCCAGAGTTGTTACGCACCCATTATATGAGAGTGATCAGGAAGAGGATGTAAGGATAGAGGGTGTAATAAGAATAATGTTTCTAAAAAGTGCAATAATTTGAATTCATTAAATAATTGAGTTTGATAATATTTTACCTTTACATAGAGACTTGGAAGACTATAAGAGAGAGTTTCCCCGTTAAAGCTTAAAATATGCCTTAAATAAAAAGGGGATTATTATGGTTATTTTAGGTCTTAATGCCTACCATGGAGATTCCTCAGCCTGTATTGTAATTGATGGGCAATTAGTGGCTGCTGCGGAGGAGGAACGTTTTCGGAGGATAAAGCACTGGGCAGGATTTCCATCAGAGGCAATTAAATATTGTTTAAAAGAAGCAGGGGTTACAGTTGAGGATATAGACCATATCGCAGTAAACAGAAATCCCTCTGCCCATCTTCTCAGAAAAGCTCTTTTTACCTTGAGTAAACATCCCTCTCTGAATCTAATAAAAGACCGCTTGAAGAATGCTTCCAGAGTCAGAGATATCAAAGAAACTCTTGCACAGGAATTGGAGATTGAAGTAAAAAGCATTAAGGCCCGAGTATATAATGTGGAACATCATATAGCCCATCTGGCAAGTACCTTCTTTGTTTCACCTTTTGAGAAAGCGGCTGTGGTTTCAATTGATGGATTTGGTGATTTTGTAGGAGCAATGTGGGGAATTGGACAGGGAGAGAGAATTGAGGTCAGAGATAGAATATTCTTTCCCCATTCATTAGGTCTCTTTTATTTATCCCTTACGCAGTATCTGGGATTTCCCAAGTATGGTGATGAATACAAGGTGATGGGGCTTGCTTCTTATGGTAAACCTATTTATTTAAACAAGATGAGACAGATCGTCCGTCTGGATAGCGATGGAAGGTTCAGGCTAAACCTTGAGTATTTCATTCACCACTCTGAAGGAGTAACCATGACATGGGATGCTGGAGAACCCAGGATGGGGCCGGTGTACTCAAGTAAGATGGAAGAATTTCTTGGACCAGCCCGCAAGAAAGATGAACCAATAACAGAAGAGTATGAAAACATAGCTTCATCATTGCAGGCGATGTATGAAGAGGCATTCTTCCATCTACTTAATTATGTTTATGAGCAGACAAAGACGCCTGCAATATGTCTGGCAGGTGGATGTGCCATGAATAGTGTAGCAAACGGGAAGATCTTTGATAGAACCCCATTTCAGGAAGTCTACATTCAGGCGGCTGCTGGAGATGCTGGAGGAGCGCTTGGTGCTGCTTATTATGTATGGCATCAGGTGTTAAATAAGCCCAGAAAGTTCGTAATGGAGCATGTGTACTGGGGACCAGAATTCAGTGAGGCTGAAATTAATCAGGAGTTGACACTCAGAGAATTAGAGTTAAAGGGTTGTAAGGTGGAGAAGATAGAGGATAAGGAGAAACTTTGCCGGAGGACTGCAGAGGAGATTGTTAATGGTAAAGTGGTAGGCTGGTTTCAGGGAAGAATGGAGTGGGGACCAAGGGCTTTGGGAAATCGGAGCATTGTTGTGGACCCAAGACGGGAGGGGATGAAAGATGTCCTTAATGCTCGTATTAAGAGACGGGAGCCTTTCAGGCCCTTTGCCCCTTCAATCTTACTTGAAAAAACAGGTGAGTATTTTGAAAAGGATTATCCTGATCCATTTATGATCAAAGTTTATCCTATCAAACCTGAAAAACGAGCAGTGATACCTGCTGTAACCCATGTGGATGGAACAGGAAGATTACAGACTGTGAGAAGAGAGGATAATCCCCTCTACTGGCAGCTTATCAAGGAGTTTGAGAATCTCACGGGTGTACCGGTGGTGTTAAATACCTCTTTTAATGAGAACGAACCTATTGTCTGCACTCCAAAAGAGGCTCTTGATTGCTTTTTAAGGACAAAGATGGATGTCCTTGTGCTGGGGAGCTATGTAGTAACAAGGAGTGGCAAGGGGTAATGGGTGATAGGTCGTGGGGAAGCGAGGTTTCAAAGAGCTTAAAGTAAGGTTCTCTTTCAGAAGTCATTACTTAGACTATGACCTCAAAAGAAATCGGGTATCTTACAGATGATGAGGTTGACCATATTCTAAAAGAATGTGAAACTATAGGTAGGAATGCTTGAAAAACTTATTAAAATTTAAGAAGTAGTTCCTCTACCTCTAAACCTATAACTAATTATATGAAAATTTCAATAATTACAGCCGTATATAATAGAGCTGATGTTATTGAAGATTGCATAAAAAGTGTCCTCAGTCAGTCATACAAAAACATTGAACATATAATTATAGATGGTGGCTCAACAGATGGTGCTCTTGAAGTAATAGAAAGATACAGAAATGGAATATCAAAGATAGTATCAGAGCCAGATGATGGAATTTATGATGCCTTGAACAAGGGAATCAGATTGGCAACAGGAGACATAATAGGATTTCTCCATGCTGATGATTTCTATGCACACGATAAAGTGATAGAAAGAGTCGTGGAGGTGTTTTTAAAACATGGTGTTGATAGTTGTTATGGAGATCTTCTTTATGTAGACAGAAACAATACTGACAGAGTAATTAGATACTGGAAGTCTTCACCCTACAAACTTGGAAAGTTCAAATATGGCTGGATGCCTCCTCATCCTACCTTTTTTGTAAAAAGAGTAATATATAAGAGATATGGTTACTTTAACACAGACTTTAGAATAGCCGCTGATTATGAATTAATGTTGCGATTTCTTGAAAAGCATAAGATATCCACTTATTATATACCCGAAGTCCTTATAAAAATGAGACTTGGAGGAGCAAGTAACAAGAGTTTAAAGAATATGGCAATAAAAAGTTATGAAGATTATAAGGCATGGAAGATAAACAATTTAAAAGGAAGCTTTCTAATAATATTACTTAAAAATGTTGTAAAGATTCCTCAATTTTTAAGACCTTCTCCCAAAACCTATACTTCATAAGTATAGTTTAAACAATTTTGGCAATGATAAGGAGTTGAAGAATGAAAAAGGCATTAATTACAGGTATTACAGGACAGGATGGTTCGTATCTGGCCGAGTTTTTATTGTACAAGGGTTATGAGGTACACGGTCTGATCAGGAGATCCAGCAGCTTTAATACAGGAAGAATTGACCATATTTATGTAGACCCCCATGAGCCTCAGGCAAGATTATTCCTTCATTATGGAGATCTCTCAGATTCCAGTCAGTTAACAAATCTCATTTACAATATCCAACCTGATGAAATCTATCATCTGGCAGCCCAGAGTCATGTGAGGGTAAGCTTTGACATGCCAGAGTATACAGGAGATATTACAGGCCTTGGAACGATAAGACTTTTAGAGGCCATAAGAAAAAGTGGAATAAAAACAAAATTCTATCAGGCTTCATCTTCCGAGATGTTCGGTGCATCTCCTCCTCCACAAAATGAAAATACACCTTTTAGACCAAGAAGCCCCTATGCCTGTGCAAAGGTTTATGCCTATTGGATGACAGTAAACTACAGAGAGGGATATGGACTATTTGCTTGTAATGGAGTACTTTTTAATCATGAAAGCCCACGTAGAGGTGAGACATTTGTAACGAGAAAAATCACCAGAGCAGTAGCAAATATTCTCGCAGGCAAACAGAGGAGGCTATATTTGGGAAATTTAGAGGCAAAAAGGGATTGGGGATTTGCGCCTGAGTATGTAGAATGTATGTGGTTAATGTTACAGCAGGATGAGCCTGATGATTATGTAATAGGCACTGGCGAGAGTCATTCAGTGAGAGAGTTTGTAGAGCTTGCTTTTAGATACGCAGGCATTGAGATAGAATGGAAAGGCAATGGTATAGAAGAAAAGGGTATCATCGCAGCTATAAATTCAGATATACCAAATCTTAGAGTCGGAGATGTGATTATCGAGATAGATCCCCGCTATTTCAGACCAACTGAGGTAGAATTTTTACTTGCCGATGCCTCAAAAGCAAAGAATAAATTGGGCTGGCAGCCAAAAGTAAATTTTAAGGAACTGGTAAAGATTATGGTAGATTGTGATATGGCTTTAATAGGGCTAAATCCACCTGGAGAAGGTAAAGAGATACTGAAGGAGAAGAAAATATATTGGACAGAGAATAAGTTGACAGGTGGGTAAGGGAGCAGGCATGAGGGGTAAGAGATAAGTGATAAAGGGTAAGGAATAAGAGATGCATTGGAGTGAACTTGAGGTATGGAAAAAGTCCCATAAATTAACGCTTGAAATATATAAACTAACAGAGATTTTTCCTGCTGAAGAAAAATAAGGTCAATTAAGAAAATCTACACAAGAATTCTTAAACTTTTTAAATATATCAAGAGCATCTCTGGAAGAATTGAGATATTTTTTTACTGTTATCTAAGAACTTGAAATAAATATATAAATTAAAGAAACATTTTTAAAATTGGAAGTAGTTGCCGAGGAGATTAGTAAGATGCTTAATGGGTTGATTAAATCATTAAAAAAGGGCAAAAAGAATGAAGAATACTCTTAACCCTTATCACTTATCTCTCAACTCTAAAATCTATGTTGCTGGTGGTACCGGAATGGTTGGAAGTGCCATAATACGCAAGCTTGTTGAGAAAGGCTATTATAACATTGTATCAAATTATTACAGAAAACAACCTGAAACAATCTTTGATACTGCCCACTTATCACTCACCTCTTTCCATAAAGTTGACCTGACAAGACAAGCAGATGTAGAAGATTTTTTTGAAAAACAAAGGCCGGATTATGTATTTTTGGCAGCAGCCAAAGTGGGTGGTATTTTAGCAAACAATACCTATAAAGCAGATTTTATATATCAAAATACCATGATTGCTACCAATATTATTTATGCTGCATATAGGTATGGTGTGAAAAAATTGCTTAACTTGGGCTCATCTTGTATTTATCCTAAATTTGCTCCTCAGCCAATGAAAGAAGAGTATCTATTGACAGGTCTACTTGAACCAACCAATGAACCCTATGCCATAGCCAAGATTTCTGCTATAAAACTATGTAGATATTTTAATGAACAGTATGGGACAAATTTTATTTCTGTGATGCCAACAAATCTATATGGTCCAAACGACAATTTCGATCTTGAAACATCCCATGTCCTTCCTGCACTAATAAGAAAATTTCATTTAGCTAAGCTACTACAAAAAGAAGATTTTGAAGGGATAAGAAGAGATTTTGAAGTTTTTGGAACATTGGTAAGAGATAAGAGGCAAGGAGTAAGTGATGAAGAGATAATAAGGATACTTGATTCATATAATCTATCTCCTCAACACGTAACTCTTTGGGGAACTGGAGCTCCTTATCGTGAGTTTCTTCATGTGGATGACTTAGTAGATGCCTGTGTGTTTCTGATGGAAAGGTATGATTACAAAGATATTGGAGAGTTTGTTAATATTGGGGTCGGCAAAGATATAACAATTAAAGAGCTGGCTTTGATGGTTAGAAATGTAGTCGGTTTTGATGGTGAGATCAGATGGGATCCAACAAAACCCGATGGAACACCAAGGAAACTTCTTGATATAACAAAGATTAGAGATTTGGGCTGGCAACCTAAGATTCCGCTTGAAGAAGGAATAAAACTCACTTATCAATGGTACATCCAGACCCTAAAAACTTATACTCCATAAGTAAAGTATTTCGTTCTTTTCGTGATTATCTTAGAATGACTGAAATGATCTAAAAGTTTAGTATTTACAAAATACAAAAATTTTGTAATTGATTATGGCAAAAAGGTTGTTTGATATATTCCTGTCTTCCTTAGGCATAATCCTTTCCTCTCCACTGTGGATTATCTTCTCCCTGGCAATTATACTTGAGGATGGTTTTCCTGTTTTTTATAGACAGGAGAGGGTTGGAAAAAATGGAAGAATTTTTAAAGTTCTGAAGTTTCGTTCCATGATAAAGGATGCTGAGAAAGAAGGGGTTCCCATTCAGGCAACAGAGAATGACCCAAGGGTTACAAAAGTTGGCAGGGTGCTCAGGGCAACGGCAATGGATGAGCTTCCCCAGCTGTGGAATATCCTTAAAGGAGACATGAGTTTTGTAGGACCAAGGGCCTTAAGGCCTGAAGAAAAAGAAGTCTACGGCAATCCAGAGACTAAAAGGATAGAAGACATTCCAGGATATAGAAAAAGACAGACTGTCTTACCAGGGCTAACAGGACTTGCCCAGGTTTATCTTCCTTCTGATGCTCCAAGAAGAAAAAAATTCCATTATGACCTCCTCTATATCAAAAAACAGTCCTTCTGGCTTGACCTGAAACTCATTATTCTCTCCTTCTGGATAACCTTCCGGGGAAAGTGGGAAAGCAGAGGAAGAAAACTATAACCTCCACTTCCCTCCAAATTTGCACTTCGTAAGTGCAAGTCTGCTTCCTTCAGTCTTCTTCTTTAAAACTTCTCCCATATCCCATATTATAATCTCTCTAAACTGCCATTATACAAGTGTAAGTTTTTACCACTGTCTTTGTAAAAAATGGTATAATTTTAAAAATACCCGAGGAGATATAAGATGGGCAAAATAACTTTAGAGATTAAGGATGAAGACTTATTGCAATTAGGAGAGGCAAAAATAAAAGAGGAAATAGAACATGCTCTTAAATTAATAAAGATGAAAGGATTGCTTAAGGAGATTTCTGTTGCTCTGAGCAGTTTAAGGATAGATTATGAAAAAGAGATGGAGGAAATTAAAAGAGACGCATGGAAAGAATATAAAAAAGACCTTCCTTTATGAAAATTGTTGTCGATGCAAATGTTATCTTTTCAGCTCTCATTAGTGGCAAAGAAATCTATTTAGAAATATTCCAGGAACATGAAGTTTATATTCCTGATATTGTACTGTTTGAATTGCTTAAATATGAGTCTCGTTTAATTAAAAAAAGCAAAGTCAAGCAGGACAGATTTAGAATGTTTATACAAATGCTCTTTGAAGTGATAACAGTGATTCCTAAGTTTGCTATATCCCCGATAAATTGGCAGAAGGCAATATAAGATTTGTAAGGAGATTGATGAAAAAGATACTCCTTTTGTAGCATTGAGCCTTGAACTTAATATACCTTTATGGACAAATGATAAAAGACTTTGTGATGGAATTAAGAAAAAAGATTTTGATAATTTTGTAAGTATTGAAGAATTACTCAAAGAGATATATAGTTAATATCTCCATGCCAGCTTCTTGAGAAGATCCCCCTGTTATGCACATATTATCTGGGAGTAATCAGGAAGAAAGCACAAAAATCACCCTTAAAAACTTGTATTTTGTAGTATAATGAAGCCATAAACTGGGTAAAAGAACAAGGGGCTGTTAATTTGAAAAGAATAATAGAAAGGGGAAAGAGAAAATGGGTAACATTTAGAAAGGGCATGATGTAATATGGTAAAGGTAGCTTTACAGAATGCTTCATAAATCCTCTGTGATACAGATTGAGAGGTTATTTGGGAGCCAGCACATTAGATTAAATGGGAGGACTTTTCTGTCTGGGTAATGTAAAATCTTCTGTGTAAAATTGAAATTCAAAGAAAAGAGGGTGTATCCTCCATATAATTTATAGGTTTTAAAACTTTAAGGAAGGAGGAATA
>Ga0180861_140_pt1 | contig 57313 bp, 52 predicted proteins | sample Deesub1362B_J571_FD_124301 | JGI IMG/M metagenome (GOLD analysis project Ga0180861, IMG submission 124301) | Nitrospirae bacterium JdFR-85 | reverse complement strand
TCGATAGGCTGGAGGTGTAAGCGGGGAAACCCGTTTAGCCTACCAGTACTAATAGACCGTGAGACTTGCCTCTACCCCAGTCACTCCCCCTTGTCAAAGAACCAAAAATCGGATATAATTTAATCAATGAGAGACCCAAAGAAAGAGGCTCGTTTGTAGCCTCTATTTTTATAGATGAGGTGAGAGGTATATGAGAGAGAGAGATATATTTGAAGAGATAATAACCCTGGGTAAAAATAGAGGGGTTCTTACTTATGATGAACTAAACGAAGCCCTTCCATCAGAGTATTTCTCTCCAGATGAACTGGAGGATCTAATGGACCTCCTCCAGGACATGGGAGTCAAAGTCGTTGATGAAAACTACAGAGAAACAGAAGAGGCTCCCGAGGAGGTAGAAGAATACGAGAAGACAGAGGATCTGGTACAGGCCTATTTCCATTCCATGGGTGATATATCAATACTCACTAAGGATGAAGAAACCGAACTTGCAAAGAATCTTGAACATGGAAGAAATATAATAAAAGAGATCGTTACAAAACTACCTATTTACAAGAAGTTCGAAACCAGTCTCGAGAACGAAGAAGAACTTCTCAGTGAAGATGAAAGAACTGATGAGGTGATAAGACTCACTGTGGAACACTTAGAAGAAATAAATAAATACGTCCAAAACCTCGATAAAAAGATAGAAAAATATGGAGGCCTAAAAGGACTTAGAGAAAAGATAAAAGAGAAGAAAAAGAAAGGTGAGGATGTTAGTGAACTGGAAGCTCTTTATAAAGAGATATCAGCTGAATACAAAAGAATAGAGACAGACCTCGGGATAAAGATCGATGAGTTCAGACAGCTGTGGGAGAGAATCTCTAAGGCTCAGGAACTTGTAACAGCTGCTAAGAATGAATTAATAACAAGAAATCTGAGGCTTGTGGTGAATATTGCAAAAAACTATGTAGGGAGAGGTCTGCCCTTACTTGACCTGATTCAGGAAGGCAATATTGGGCTCATGAAGGCAGTGGATAAATTCAAATACCAGAAAGGTTTCAAATTCAGCACCTATGCTACCTGGTGGATAAGACAGGCAATCACAAGGGCCCTTATTGACCAGACCAAGACCATCAGGGTCCCTGTACATATGATGGAGTTTTATAACCGTGTAACAAAGGCCTCAAGGGAGCTAACGCAAGAGCTGGGTAGAGAACCCACAAATGAAGAGATTGCAAAGAAACTTGGAGTGCCTGTAAGAAAAGTAGAAGAAGTCTTCAGAGCCATACAGGACCCTATTGCATTGCAGACTCCTGTGGGAGATGAGGATACAGAACTTGAGGATTTTATAAGTGATAAAAACAGTCCTTCACCTTTTTCAGATGCTGAAAGGGCAGAGATGTCTGAACATATAAAGAAGGTGCTAAAGACCCTTACTCCTAAGGAAGAAAAGGTTATAAGAATGAGATTCGGTATAGGAGTTGACAGAGACCATACCTTAGAAGAAGTGGGCCGTCATCTCTCAATAACCAGAGAAAGGGTACGTCAGATTGAGGCCAAGGCCCTGAGAAAATTGAAACACCCAAGTAGAATGAAGGCACTGAAGATACTTCTGAGTGAGTGAAGCCTCAGAGAGGCTTTACTCCAGCCCATATTCCTTCCATCTCTCGTCAACGAGTTTCTTTATCTCTTCGGACATCTCAATATCCTCAGGCCACTGCCGCTGAAAACCTTCTGAAGGCCATTTTTTAGTTGCATCTATACCCAGTTTGCCTCCATAGGCTGGTATGTCTGAAGCATGCTCTAAGACATCCAGAGGACCTTCAAGTATTACTACATCCCTTTTAGGGTCCACATTATTCCCAATTCTCCAAACCACCTCTGAAGGGTCTTGTACATTCACCCAGGAGTCTACCACAACTATCATCTTGGTAAAACTCATCTGTCCCATACCCCATAGCGCATACATCACCTTTCTTGCATGCCCCGGATATCTCTTGTCAATGGATACTATAGCTATGTTATGAAAAACACCCTCTATTGGAAGATTGATATCCACTATCTCTGGCAGCTGCTTCTTCAGAAGAGGTAGGAATATCCTCTCTGTTGCCTTTGCAATAAAACAGTCCTCCATTGGTGGTTTGCCAACAATGGTAGCAGGATAAATTGCATCCCTACGATGGGTTATGCATGTAATATGGAAAACCGGATAATAGTCTTTTAGAGAATAATAACCTGTATGGTCTCCAAAGGGACCCTCTATTCTTCTTTCTCCTGGCTCACAGTAGCCTTCAAGTACTATTTCAGAGTTTGCAGGCACTTCAAGATCAACAGTCTCACATTTAACCATCTCCACAGGCTTCTTCCTCAAAAAACCAGCAAAGAGCATCTCATCCACACCTTCTGGAAGTGGTGCAGTTGCAGAGTATATTACAGCAGGGTCTGACCCTATTGCCACTGCAACTTCAAGTCTCTTTCCAAGACGCTCTGCCTTACGATAGTGTCTTGCTCCATCTTTATGCATATGCCAGTGCATTCCTGTAGTCTTAGAATCAAAGACCTGCATCCTGTACATACCGCAGTTTCTCTCTCCGGTCTCGGGGTCCTTTGTGAAGACCATAGGTAGAGTTATAAATCTACCTCCATCCAACGGCCATGTCTTCAGAATAGGAAAAATATCAAGAGAAGGATTATCCTTTATAATCACCTCCTTACAGGGACCCCATTTAACATACTTGGGTAGAAAGTCTGCCAGTCTCTTCAGCTTCGGGAGAGCCTTCAGTTTCTGGATGAGATTGGTAGGTATCTCTGGCTCCAAGAACTCCAGTATCTCCTTACCAATATCATCAAGGTCATCAACCTCAAGAGCAAGTCTCATCCTCTCATAGGAACCAAAGAGGTTTACCACGCAGGGGAATCTTGAACCCTTGGGATTCTCAAAAAACAGTGCCGGCCCCCCTGCCTTTACAACCCGATCATTTATCTCTGCTATCTCAAGAACCGGGTCAACCTCAACCTTTATCCTTTTAAGGAGATCCCTCTTCTCAAGAACCTCAATAAACTCCCTCAAATCCTTATATGCCATTGTTCCTCCTTAGCAAAAAATTCATCGCAGTATTTCTCAATCCTAACACAGCAAATAATTTTTATGCAAAAGGTTACAATTGGCCAGAAACCTTCATTGTTAAACTGTGGGAGGCAAAATAAAAAACAGAATTTAAGTTATTATAACATTTGAGGAGTTCAGGGTTGACCCTTTTAATGCTGTCCTTCACATTGGATATGCCTGTATGTTAAAAAGACATTGGTAATGTCCATAGGTTTGTCAATACACAAATAAATCCTTTTCTGCCTGAGGAGTAAACTCAACCATGTATTTCATATTATCAGATCAATCCCAGCTTTTTTTAACATCATCAGTGGACCAAAAACTGGAAAAGAAATAAGTCTGAGATGCTCAGTCAGTGAAGAGCATGAGATGATAGATCTGATGAAAAGGAGCTAATCATGTAACTTCTTTATTAACAGCACCTTTTTTAGCCCTTAACTTTCTGTGAACCTCTTTTTCAACTGTAATAGAGGCTTATTTTATAAAGTAAGGATGGAGCAGACCTTCACGGGCAAGTTCAGAGGCTTTTTGGGGTTATTGGTAGTTAGCCTATTTAACAGACCCAGCCACTCATTTTCTATATCGTCTTTCTCTAAGGCGTTTGCATAAATTGCATTTTTCAGCATGAAAACATTCGGTATTTTCAATTTTCCTGACAATAGAAAAATATTACTCGGTGTATGGGATAGCAAATGGAAATTCACGGGGCATCTATCTTGTAATAGGTTCATGATTAGCACGAGTCCAGTTGATTACATACAAAGGAGATGAGAATCTATGGCCCCTTTTTTAAGGGCACATTATATTCAACGATAATGCTTTTTAGAGGATCTCTTTCATATAATTGCGAATATGCCAAAGGAGCTACCCACTCCTGATACTCTGCAAGCTCTAAAGCCTCAAGAAAAGCTTTACCAATGTAAATATTACTTTCTTTGTCATAATAAAACTCTCCATAAGAAATTCCTATCCTAAACCTTATATATGGAAACAAAATAGACAATGCCAAAAGATGGTAAGTAGCATTAATTACATTCCTGTGTGCATCGGGATGGTCTTCTAATGAATATATGATAACCATATCATTGAATTGTGCATGTCCAACATATCCGTGTCTTACAATATCCTCATGACTGAGAGGTACAGAAGGGGCTTCAATAATTGAACTTCTAATTGCATTATATATGTCAGGCAGATATTCTGTTCTCAAGGTTTCAAGTGAGTTGTTAAGTATCAACCTTTTAATTCCAAAATGTCACCTACTGCTACCATAGCATTTCTCATCTTAAACTCCTCACATATAGTTTTCCTTTTTTTTCTACCTTAATTATCTTCATAAACAATATTAGGATAAATGACATATCATTCTCAATTCCATTCTTACAAAAATAAAACTTCTTGTGGCAAGCCGCAGGGTATCTTTTTATTGAAAAATTAAAGAATTCCGAGTTAAAACCTAACTCAAAGTTCGGCTATTGTAAAGGCTCATTGCCTTCTCAAGGCCATCGGATATGATTGTAAGTATTGCCTGAGAGGCCTCTTTAATTACAGACTCTACCAGTGGTTCCTCTTCTGGTGAGAATTCCTGAAGAACATACTCGGTTGGAGAAATATCCACAGGCCTGTCTATCCCAAGCCTCACCCTTATAAACTCTTGGCTTCCAAGAGAATCAATAATAGATTGAACACCCCTATGACCACCTGAAGAGCCACCTTTTTTGATTCTTATCCTACCAAGGGGCAGATCAAGGTCATCATGGATTACAATCAGATTTGAAAGAAGGAATTCTCTCCTTCTGAGCACTTCAGACACTGCGGAACCGCTAAGATTCATATATGTCAGGGGTTTACATAAAAGAATCTTCTCCCCTTTATACTGAAATTCTGCAAGAAGACTCTTCTGCTGGCCCCTGAACTCTACACCAAATTCTTTGGAAAGACGATCTACTACCCTGAAACCAAAATTATGCCTTGTGTAGATATACTTTCCCCCGGGATTCCCAAGACCAACAATAAACCACAAAACAGATTACTCTTCTTTTTCTTCCTCTTCGGTCTCTTCCTTCTTGCCCTTTTTCACAACCTCAGGCTCTTCCATCTCTTCCTCTTCTTCCACAACCTCTTCCTCCACCACAGGCACTACAACAGTGGCCAACACTTCCTTAGGGTCATTAAGAACCCTTACTCCCTCTGGCAACTGCAGGTCTCCCACATGTATTGATTCACCTGCATGAAGCCCGCTGACATCGACCTCAATATGAGAGGGAATCTTTTCAGGAAGGCACTCTATTTCTAACTGGGTAAGCCCATATTCCAGAATTCCACCCTCCTTTTTTACCCCCACCGGTTCTCCCTCTAATACCACAGATACACTCACTCTCACCTTCTCTTTCAGAGACACCTCATAGAAGTCTGTATGGAGAAGTTCTCTTTTTACAGGATCTACCTGGTACTCCTTCATTAGGGCCAATTTTGTGGTACCATCCTCGAACTGGAGGCTTATCATCACCTGCTCACCCATGGTAGAATTTATAAACTTCACCAATTCGTGTTTCCGTAGCTTAATGGGCATGGATCTGCCTGCCCTGTAAAGAACAGCAGGGATATAACCCTTTCTACGGAGAGACCTGGCTGCACCCTTTCCAAGCTCCTCTCTCTTTTCTACATGAAGTGTTATCCTTTCCATTCTCTGCCTCCTTACTGAAACATCATTTTTACACAAATAACGAACTTATAGATGTCTCCTCATGTATCCTTTTTATAGCCTCTGCAAAGAGTTTTGCAATACTCAGAACAGTTAGTTTACTACATTTTTCCCTCTTGCTGTCAAGAGGTATGGTGTTTGTAACTATCACCTCTTCAAGCACTGAGTTATTCAGCCTATCCACAGCAGGCCCTGAAAGCACTGCATGGGTACATGCTGCTGCCACCTTCTTTGCACCCTTCTCAGCAAGCACCTCTGCTGCCTGAACAATGGTACCAGCAGTGTCTATCATATCATCAAGGATAAGAGCCACCTTTCCTTTAACATCACCAATAACATTCATTATCTGTGATATATTAGCCTTCTCCCGTCTTTTATCTATAATTGCAAGGGCAGCTCCTAATCTCTTTGCAAATGCCCTTGCCCTCTCCACTCCTCCTGCATCAGGAGACACAACAACAAGCTCTCCATCAGGATAGTGCTCTTTAATATACTCAAGCAACACCGGAGTAGCATAAAGGTGATCAACAGGAATATCAAAAAATCCCTGTATCTGACCTGCATGCAGATCCATGGTAAGAACCCTATGGGTTCCCGCAGTCTCGATAAGGTCTGCCACAAGCTTTGAGGAGATGGGAACCCTTGGCTGCACTTTTCTGTCCTGTCTTCCATACCCATAATAAGGGATTACAGCTGTTATCCTTCTTGCAGAGGCCCTTCTCAGGGCATCGATAATAAGCAGTAGTTCCATTATGTTATGATTTACAGGATGACAGGTAGGCTGAATAACAAAGGTATCTGTGCCTCTTACATTCTCATTGATCTGGACCATTATTTCACCATCACTAAAGGTACTAACAGTGGCATCTGTTAGAGGCTCACCAAGATAGGCAGAAATCTCTTCTGCAAGTGGTCTGTTGGCATTACCAGTAAGAAGTTTAATACCTTCAGGCATGGCTGATCTCCCTTCCCTTAAATTTTTTAGCATGATATTTTAACAAAAAGTTTCAGTTTAATACTATGGCAAATAATGCTCAAACCCTTCTTTTTTTAGAATACAACCATTTCTGAAATTCATCGAGCGGTAAGGTATTTATCACATCCTCCTTCTGAAGCCACCCTCTTCTTGCCATAGCAACCCCATACCTCATAAACCCCATCTGCTCCTTAAAATGGGCATCGGTGCTGATCACAAACCTTGCACCACTGTCCTTAGCCTTCCTCACATTCAGATCATTGAGGTCAAGCCTCATTGGAAAGGCATTTATCTCAAGAAGGGTAGCTGTCTCAACAGCACACTGAATCACCTCATCAAGATTGATCTCATAGGGATCTCTTTCTCCAAGGAGTCTGCCTGTAGGATGTGCAATTACATCCACATAGGATGATTTCATGGCTGAAACGGCCCTTGATGTAAGCTGTGTTGGTGACTGTCTAAATCCAGAATGGATTGAAGCAATAACAAAATCGAGCCTACTCAAGACCCTCTCAGGCAGATCCAGTGAACCATCGTTCTTTATGTTAACCTCAATCCCTTTAAAGACCCTGAACCCTTTTATTTTAGAGTTAAAGGCATCTATCTCTTTTATCTGCTCCATTATCCTCTCCTCACCCAATCCTCCTGCCACAGCGAGACCCTCTGAGTGGTCTGTAATGGCTATATATTGATATCCCAGTCTTTCTGCCTCAGAAACGAGCTCTTCTAAGCTATGTCTCCCATCGCTGTACAGAGAGTGGATGTGAAGGTCACCTTTTATATCCTCAGGTTCAACAAGCACAGGCAGGCTACCCTGAAGGGCTGCCTCTACCTCACCAAGGTCTTCCCTCAGCTCAGGCGGAATATACTGAAGACCCAATATCTCATATATCTCCTCCTCTGTCGCACCCCCGAGTCTCCTGCCCTCAGAATTGAACACTCCATACTCATTTATCTTAAGCCCTTTCCTCAGAGCCATCTCCCTCAGTTTTATGTTATGCTCCTTACTGCCTGTAAAGTACTGAAGGGCAGCTCCAAAAGAGCTGTCATCCACTGCCCGGAGGTCTATCTGGATTCTGTCTCTAACTAAAACAGATGTCTTTGTAGGGCCTTTCATGAGAACCCTCTCCACAATGGGAAGCTTAACAAAGGTATTCATCACCCTGTCAGGGTACTCTGCACTCACCAGTATGTCTATATCTTTTACTGTTTCCTTCCATCTACGGAGGCTGCCGGCAAGACTGCACCTCTTAACCCCCTTCACTTGGGCTATCCTCTCCAGTATATACTCTGCTATTGGAAGAACAACCCCAATAGGTCTTCTCGTCCTGCCCCTTCTGAAAATGTCTATTCCCTTTAGTATATTCTCTTCAGTCTTTTTTCTTATGTTCGGAAGCCTCTGGAGAAGCCCATCTCTTGCAGCCTTCTCAAGCTGATCAATATCGGTTATTCCAAGCCTCTCATATATTAATTTTATCGTCTTTGGTCCCAGACCAGGAATCTCAAGAAGCTCTGTCAACCCCTCAGGCACCTCCTCTTTTAACCTCTCAAGGGCTTCAATTCTCCCATCTCTAACATACTCTCTGATCTTCCCAAGGAGATCTCTGCCTATCCCTGGCAGTGACAGCAGCTCATCATCAGTCATTGTCTCCACAGGAGTGTTGAGGGTCTCCAGTATCTGGGCTGCCCGTCTGTAGGCCCTTACACGAAAAGGATTCTCACCCTTTATCTCAAGAAGGTCTGCTATTTTACTGAATGCCTCAGCTATAACCTGGTTTTTCATCTACCTAAGATTATCTTCTTCAATCTTCTTGCATTCTTTGGGGCATAACCAAAGGCATCGTTGTTGAAATAGATATACACATCAAGGCCTCTTTTAAACAGACTTTTGATCTTTTTTGCATCTTCCTGGAGTTCTTCTTCAGAGTAGCAAGTATTATAACTACCTCCATGACCATGCCTTCTTATGTAAATATAGCTGGCTGTGATTGGTAGGTCTCTGTTGAACTCTGGCCAGTCGGCCATACAGTAACAAAACCCTGCATCCTCTAAGAGTTTTGTCACCTCGGGCACTATCCAGGTCTCGTCCCTGAATTCAAAGGCAGCCCTGGCATTGTATTGCTTTAGAAGTTCAATAAATTTTACCAGTCTTTTTACATCTCTCTTCATACGAGGAGGAAACTGCCACAACACTACAGAGAGCTTTTCTTTAAGCAACATTGCACGGCTCATAAATCTACTAAGAGGCTCTTCAGGCTCTTTGAGCCTTTTAATATGGGTTATAAATCTACTGCCTTTTATTGAGAAAGCAAATCCCTCTGGAGTAAGCTTATACCAATTAATAAAACTCCTCTCAGGTGGGAGGCGGTAGAAGGTGACATTCATCTCCACTGTATCAAAAACCTCTGTGTAAAACTTGAACCACTGGGATTTCTTTAAATCTGAAGGATAGAAAACCCCGCTCCAGTGATCATACATGAAGCCACTACAACCAATTTTTACCAGAGGCATGAGAGGAAACTATTTTGTTAATTCGTTATAGACCTCTTTGAAAGGTCTCAATTCAGAGAATTCATACAGGGTAGACATCGCCTTGCTCATCGTGGGGATGCCAGCCTCCTCAACAGCTGCAAGGGGATTTAGTCCACCCACAATCACCACCCCCACCCTGTCCATACCTACAGGCATCTCAAGAAGAGGGGTATTCGGCTCACCAATAGACAGGATACCACCTATCCCCTTCTGTTTCAGATATCTTGAAAGTTCTTTTGCACTTTTGTGACAGACCACGGGTATCTCTCTAAAACTGGCAAGTATCTTTCCTCTCTTCTTCTTGAGCAATCCTCTTACATCTGTCATCTTACCCCTGATAAAAACCTCCAAAGGATCCAGGGATGAGCCTTCATAGCTTATAAGAGCTACAAACCTTGTGGGTGCTTTGTCTACCACCTCAAGGACACCTCCGAATCGAGACACAATTGGTATCCCCTCCTTCAGAAAGATACCGTTTATTGTAACGCTACAGACCGTACCTATGCCTATCATTGACTGAGGCACCACAATATCACCAATCCTCTGTCCTTCATCCATTATAACCACCCTGTCACTCATCACATACTCTGAAGAGAATACAGGCCTCATCACTCTGAGGGCATCCTTTAGATTCTTTTTCTCGATATAGGAGACATTCAGAATTACCTTGCCCTTCATGGTGTTAAGATTAAGATTGGTGAGATACGACAGGGTATCAATCCTGCTTATTACAAAGCCAACCCTTTCAGAAACAAAAGAATTGCTCAACTCCTCTTTGCCCTTGTCAGTGATCATCCTGCCTTCTTTACCAAATGGCTTTGTGAGACCCCTTTCATCAAGTATCCTGAGATGATACCTCACTGTCCTCTCAGAGAGATTAACCCCGTATTTCTTCAGTTGCCTGGATATCTCCCTTGAACCTATAATCTCTCCTTCGTGTTCCTTTAATACCTTTAATATAGACAGATGTGTCCTATTCATATCCCCTTTCTGAAATCTAATAACTTTTTGAGACTAATTTTAACATTTTCCACACATATATTTCACAGAAAATTCCTTTAACTTATGCAGAAATGTGAAATAAAATTTTTTTCTTGACAAATACAACATATTGTGGTTTAATATATTCCCATACACTAATTATAGGTATGAATATCTGTAAAGGTATAGATGATTGGCTGTATTGTTTGAAGTGTCCTTATCTCTGCACAAAGGACTGTCCTATAGAAAGAGAAGACACTTTTAAGGCCTTATCTGAAGTAGTGAGGATAGACAGAAACACCAATGAATCATATTTTGAAAAAGAAAAATAGCAATTTTCCAGGGGGGTATTATGAGGACAGAATCTGTTCTTAGGCTTTCAGAAAACGCACTCAAGGTGCTTGAGAAGAGGTATTTAAAAAAGGACGAAAATGGCAATGTGGTGGAGACACCTGAAGAGATGTTCAGGCGGGTTGCCAGAGCAGTAGCACAGGCAGACCTGAACTATGGCGCTTCTTATACCGAGGTAGAGGCAACAGAGGAGGCATTCTTTGAACTGATGACCTCTCTCGATTTTCTACCTAACAGCCCCACCATGATGAATGCAGGCACAGAACTGGGGCAACTGAGTGCCTGTTTCGTACTTCCTGTTGAGGACTCAATGGAAGGAATATTTGAGGCAGTAAAGAATGCTGCAATAATTCATAAATCTGGAGGAGGCACAGGGTTTAGCTTCTCAAGACTAAGACCTAAGGGAGATGTAGTAGGCTCTACAAAGGGCATCTCTTCAGGACCTGTCTCTTTTATGACAGTATTTGATACAGCAACAGAGGCAGTTAAACAAGGAGGCAGACGCAGAGGAGCCAATATGGGCATCCTCAGGGTAGACCACCCTGATATACTCGAGTTCATCACCTGTAAGGATGACAACAACAGATTCACAAACTTTAACATCTCTGTTGCCCTCACAGAAGAGTTTATGAAGAAGGTGAAGGAAGACGGAGAGTATGCCTTGATTAATCCACGTACTGGCAAGATTGTTAAAACCCTGAAGGCCAGAGCAGTCTTCAAGACCATTGTGAAACATGCCTGGCAGAATGGAGAGCCAGGAATCATATTCTTGGATAGGATAAATGAATCAAATCCCACACCAGAGATTGGTGAGATAGAGAGTACAAACCCCTGTGGAGAACAGCCACTTCTACCCTATGAATCCTGCAATCTCGGTTCAATCAATCTTGCAAGAATGGTCAGAAATGGTGAGATCGATTGGGAACACCTAAGAGAAAGGGTCCATCTTGCAGTACATTTTCTTGACAATGTAATAGATGTAAATAAGTATCCCCTAAAACAGATAGAGGAGATGACCAAGGCAAACAGAAAAATTGGTCTTGGGGTAATGGGATGGGCAGATATGCTTATTCAGCTTGGTATCCCTTACAACAGCAAGGAAGCACTAAGGCTTGGTGAAAGGGTGATGAAGTTCATCTTTGAAGAAGGCAGAAAGGCATCTCAGGCACTGGCAGAAAAAAGAGGTGTTTTCCCCAATTATGAAAAGAGTATCTACAGAGGTGGTCCCAAGATGAGGAATGCTACTGTGACCACCATTGCTCCCACAGGCAGTCTCAGTATAATAGCAGGCTGCTCCTCAGGCATAGAGCCCCTGTTTGCAGTATGTTTTGTAAGAAATGTGCTTGAAGGGACCAAACTTCTTGAGATAAATCCCTACTTTGAGAAGATTGCTATTGAAAAGGGATTTTATTCAAGAGAGTTGATGGAGGCTGTATCAGAGACAGGCTCCATCAGTCATATTCCTGAAATACCTGAAGAGATAAAAAAGATATTTGTTACAGCCCATGATATAACACCAGAAGACCATATAAGAATGCAGGCTGCTTTCCAGAGATATGTGGATAATGCGGTCTCAAAGACTGTCAATTTCCCAAATCATGCTACACCTGAAGATGTAGAAAGGGTATATCTTCTTGCCTATGAACTGGGCTGCAAGGGGGTTACTGTTTACAGAGATGGGTCAAGGGATGAGCAGGTACTAAAAAAAGGCTCCTCACAAAAGCAATCAGAACCCCAGAGTACCCAACCCACCACACCTCCTGGTAGAATTGTCCCAAGGGAAAGGCCCGAAGTAGTAAAAGGGACTACAAGGGCGATGAAGACAGGATGTGGGAACCTCTATGTTACTGTAAATGAAGACGAACATGGGCTGCCTTTTGAAGTCTTCAACCACATGGGCAAGGCAGGAGGATGTGCTGCAAGCCAGTCTGAGGCTATCGGAAGGCTTGTATCCTTGGCACTCAGGTCAAACATTGCACCAGAGGAGATTATCAAACAACTCAAGGGCATATCCTGCCATCAGCATACATGGGCTAAGGGAGGAAAGATATCATCCTGTGCAGATGCTATAGCAAAGGCACTGGAACTCTATATGACAAAGAAGGATGGAAATGGTTCAAAAAATCCAGGCTACGAGAGTTCTCCTATTGTAGGAGCCTGTCCTGAATGTGGCGGAGTAGTGGAACACGAAGGTGGATGTGCTGTATGCAGAAACTGTGGTTATACAAAGTGTGGTTAGGCTTTTATCCGGATATAAATTTTGGAAATGAAACTCCCTGTGACAAGCCACAGGGATTCCGAGTTAAAAAGCCCTATTTTCTAATCTTTACCTGTCCCTTGGGGAAACCTTTAGAGTTAACAGATTCGCAGCCTCGGTAACTGTATTTTTTTTAGAGGGACACCTTTACTCCTGGATAATTGCTAGGACTGTCCAGTAGTAAAGGCTTTATGCACAATAAAATGATGAACACACCAGTCTTTTGGATAATAATCAGCAAAGTTCCACTGTACAGCAAAGACCTCTACATAAAAAATATCGCTTGAAGGCACTGAGAAGGTGATATCTTCAGTCCATACACCCTGTACAGGGTTGAGTCTCGCCTTCTCACTCTTCTTCCCCAGATAATAATTTCCTATCTCTTGCCCTCTTTCGTCAAAGACTGTAATTTCATGCAATTCCATATAATTACCAGTCCAACCCTTACCTATGCATTCGTTACCTTTAAGTGTTTCACTACAGAAACCTTTTGGCACAAAATACTCAATCTCAATCTTTAATGTCACATCCCTTGAAGGTTTTGGGTTCCGAGGCTCTGTTTTAGATGCAGTGGGTGTTTCTGAGAGAGTGGTTGAAGGAAATCTCGTAGCCCACTTAACCCAATTCTGAGCCGGGGAATCTGTTTCAGGAGGTGAATATGGACTTCTGGAGGGTATTTCAGACTTAGGATGTTTCGGACCCTCAGTATATCCAGCATATGAATCGGGTTGTGTTACAGGCCTACCTGTCCCTGTGCTCTTTTCTTTCTCCCCTTTTGCTGTCTCAATATCATACTGCTGTTGCTGAAATTTATCCCCCATTTTCATAACCGCCTCTATATCAATAGATGGTTCAGGGTTTATACTCACATAAACGGTGGTGCCCTTTCTAACCTCGCTTCCTACATTCTGGAGTTTGTGATAGTATTGCTCCGGTATTGAATCTTGGGTTATGTCTGGTTGCAAGGGTAGCCCACATCTTGAGCCCCCGTTTATTAAGAACATCCTTAGCTTCTTCCTTTGATTTGCCTACAAGGAATGGAACAATCCTTCTATTTAATAGCCGTTCTTTGACTTCGCTGATAATCTTTTTGTTCTTTTGACTAATTTCTCTAATTCATTTTCTATTTCTTCTCTCTCTTTCTCTTTAAGATTGTTTGACTTACGTACTTCATCCAAGGTGTTTACCAGATCAGGATAAAAAATGTCTTCAAGGAATTTTAAGGTCTTCTCATCATACTGATTCTTTCTAATCTCATGATCAATGATAGCTGACCTGAAATTATGAATATCTTTTTTAAACTTATCGTATTCAAGACTCTTCTCTTCCTTCTTAACCGTCCGGTATAATTGCCTTTTTAACCCATCAATAAAATCTATCTTAGCTCGTGCTCTCTTGGCAATTCTGTCATACTTTTTGTATATATCTAATAATCTCCTCACCACCTCATCTTCAGACACTCCAAAATGATGGGTCAAGTATCCAGTACAATATACACGCATAGGCATATTGGGCAGAGGCTGAGCATCTAAAAGGTCCTTAAGTGTTTCTAAGGGTGCCTTTGCATTTGGGTTATTGATAAGTCTCTCAAAGTCCCCTTTAAACTCTCTTTTAAACTCCAGTAATATCTGATAACAACCCTTATATAAATGTACCTTTATTTTGCCTTCGGTGTATTTTAAAGCCTTTTTTCTATCTCATATAGTGTCTTATATTTACCAAAGGGTGTCTTATCAATTATTCCATCTCTTATCTTATCCTTTATACTTTCGCCCAAGACTTCCATGGCCTTATAATACTTTCCTTCATTAATCAGCTTTTTAATTTTTGAGATAGTTTTGATATCTCCAAAACTTTTTACCAATTCCATGGCCAAATCCTTTTCTGTGAAGGTATCAAGCTCCTTCTCCCACTTAACAATATTAACCTCAGCCCTTAGACTGTTATTTAGTAATAATAGAAATGAAAAAAACATAAGGAAGAATATGCGCATATTTTACCTCCAATGATTTTCTAACGGGCTTTAAGATAGCCTTTACCTCTATTTTATTCTACCACACTCTCGCTCTTTTACATGATACTTTTATCTTAAGAATCCTCTTAAAAGAACCAAGAAAGGCTTAAATATTGTATAATAAATCATCTATGAAGAGGTTTCTGTATGACATTCTATACTATATCTTTAAGGGTATTCTGAAGGTTTTCTATACAATCTTCTTTCGATACGAAAAACGGGGAACAGAGAATATACCTTCCTCAGGAGGTGTAATCATAGCATCCAACCATCTCAGTTATCTTGACCCTCCTTTAATCGGTATATCCATAAACAAAAGGCCTCTCTTTATAGCCAAGGGTTCCCTCTTCAGTAATCCAGCAATAGGCTGGTTTGTAAGGCTCTACTCTCTGCCTGTTGACAGAGACAACCCTAAACCATCAACCATGAAAGAGGCTTTAAAGGCCCTCCGTCAGGGCAAGGCAGTGATCATCTTTCCAGAAGGCACAAGAAGCCATGATGGTAGCATAAGAGAAGGGAAAAAGGGAGTAGGTGCACTGGCAGCCCTTAGCAAGGCCCCTGTGGTACCTGCCTTAATAGAAGGCACCGATAGAGCACTACCTGTAGGGGCAAGGTTTTTCAAACCTGCAAAAGTGAGGGTGACCTTCGGAAGACCTATCTATTACAATAAAGAAGAAAAAAACAAAGAGATACAGGAGAAGATATCTGAAGAGGTGATGGACAGAATTAGGGAATTAAAAGAAGAGGCGGCATGGAGATAGTAATTGCTAAAAGGGCAGGATTCTGTTTTGGTGTAAAGAGGGCTGTTGATATGGCCTTTGGAGAGGCCCAAAAAAAGGGGCGTAAAGTCTGCACTCTCGGTCCTATTATACATAATCCTCAGGTAGTAGAGAAACTTAGACTGGCAGGGGTAGAACCTGTGGAAGACCCTGTTGATGCTGATGCTGTTTTGATCAGAACCCATGGGGTGCCTGAACATGTAATGGAAGATTTAAAAAAGAGAAACATAGAGATAATAGATGCAACGTGTCCATTTGTAAAAAAGGCACAGTATTATGCTAAACTTCTCAGACAGGAAGGTTATCAGGTAATTATACTTGGCGACAGTGAACACCCTGAAGTTAAAGGCATTCTAAGTTATGCAGGAGACAATGCCGTAGTGGTAAATGGAAATAATCTCAACATGCCAAGACTGAAAGACCGGGTAGGAATTGTGGTACAGACAACTCAACCTATTGAGGCTCTGCGGAGAGCTATAGACAAATTGATACAGAATGTAAAGGAACTAAAAGTTTATAATACAATATGTAATTCTACTGCACTGAGGCTGAAGGAAACAGAAGAGATAGCAAACAAGGTAGAGGTTATGATTGTGGTTGGCGGGAAAAACAGTGCCAACACCAAGCAATTGGCTAATTTATGTAGAGGTTTGGGCAAAAAAACACTCCATATAGAGGAGGTTAGTGAATTGAGAAAAGAGATGTTTGATGGAATAAAAAGTGTGGGCATAACTGCTGGAGCTTCTACACCAAGCTGGATTATTGACGAGGTGGTGCAGTGGCTCCAGTTGTTGAATTAGATTAAAAAACCTTAGGAGGAGGTCGTGTTACTGATGGAGATGCAAGAGAAACAGTTGGAAAAACTTATATCAGAAACAATACCAGAAATTGAGGAGGGCACCATCCTTAAAGGCAAAATTATTTCAGTCATGCCTGACACTGTAGTGGTCGATATTGGTTATAAATCAGAGGGCTTTATTCCTATAGATGAATTTTCAGAAGACGAAAAAGAATTCTTAAAAGAGGGGAATGAGATAGAAGTCTTTCTCTCAAGAATAGACTCTGACGGCACAGTCTCCCTGTCCATAGAAAGGGTCAGAAGGATCAAAATACTAAACATGTTAAAGGATGCCCAAGCCCAGAATACCCCTGTAGAGGTTACAATAAAGGAGAGGATTAAAGGAGGATATAGGGTTGATCTTGGGGGTGTCCTCGGCTTTATGCCAGGCAGTCATGCTGATATAAAACCACTGAAGAATCCTGACGAGATTGTAGGACAGAAGGCTAAGGTAAAAGTGCTAAAATTCAACAATAAGCTTACAAATATAATTGTATCCCGTAAAGACTATCTCATAGAAGAAAGAGAACGACTCAAGAAAGAGACTATAAAGAATCTCAAAGAAGGAGCAAGGGTTAGAGGAATCGTTAAGAATATTGTAGATTATGGTGTATTTATAGACCTCGGCGGGATTGATGGGCTGCTGCATGTCTCTGATATCTCTTGGGGCAGGGTGAGACATCCTTCCGATGTATTCAGAATAGGACAAGAGGTGGAGGTTGTGGTGCTCAAGTTTGATCCAGAGACAGAGAAGGTAACCCTTGGATATAAACAGAAGAGGCCAGATCCCTGGTTAAGTGCTGAAGACAAATATCCTGTGGGAAGGATTGTGAGTGGTAAAGTAGTCAGTCTCACTGATTATGGAGCCTTTGTGGAGTTAGAGGAAGGGGTAGAGGGATTAATACATATATCAGAATTCGAATGGTCTCCAAGACCAAAGCATCCCTCTCATTATGTAGAGATAGGAGACTATATAGATGCAAAGGTGCTTCATCTGGATACTCGTCAGAGAAGGATATCTCTGGGCATAAAACAGCTCAAACCAAAACCTTGGGAGCTGGTGGCTCAGAGATATAAAGTGGGCCAGAAGGTTACTGGTAGGGTAAGAAGCATTACTGACTTTGGAGCCTTTGTGGAGTTGCCAGAAGGGGTGGATGCACTTCTGCATGTATCTGACCTGAGCTGGACAAAACATATCAGACATCCCTCTGAGGTATTGAGAAAGGGTCAGAAGATTGAGGCGGTAATATTAAACCTGGATCCAGCAAATGAGAGGATGTCTTTAGGGCTTAAACAACTGACTCCAAATCCCTGGGAAGAGGAGATTCCAAAAAGATTTCATCTCGGAGACGAGGTAAAATGCAGAGTTTTAAGGATTACTGAGTATGGAATCTTTGTCGAGATCGAAGACCTTGTAGAAGGACTGATATACTCCTCAGAAATAGAACCTTCAAACAGAAGACCTGAAGAAGTATACAAGGAAGGAGATGAGGTGATGGCAAGAATCATCAAGCTTGATCTGGAAAACCAGAAGATAGGTCTGAGTATGAAGAATCTTAAGTCCGTGGATTACTCATTAGACAATAAACAGGAAAGCTAAACACCTATCATGCGTAAACTCTGTATCATACTGTCTATTCTCATAGTTTTAGCATTTATATCGAGTTTGCTTTTAGCAATTCTTGGTAAGAGTGGAATGCCTATAGGAGACAAAGTTGCCCTTGTAAGAATAGAAGGGCCAATATTCAATTCAATAGCCATATTGGATGAATTGAAGAAACATAGAAAAGACTCTTCAGTTAAGGCAGTAGTTTTGAGAATTGAGAGTCCAGGAGGTGGGGTAGCTCCTTCTCAGGAAATATACGAGGAAGTAAAAAAGCTCTCTGAGATCAAACCCGTGGTGGTATCAATGGGTGCAGTGGCTGCTTCTGGAGGATACTACATAGCCTCTGCAGCCACCAAGATATATGCCAATCCTGGCACTATTACAGGTTCTATTGGGGTTATAATGGAGATACCTAATATAAAGGGGTTATTAGATAAGGTGGGAATAAAAACAGAGGTTATAAAGAGTGGAAAACATAAAGACCTTGCCTCTGTGTTCAGGGGTATCGGAGAAGAAGAGAGAAAGATTCTTCAGAATGTTCTCGATGATGTGCATCAGCAGTTTATCGAGGCTGTAGCAGAGGGAAGGGGATTACCCTATGAGAAGGTCAAGAGTATTGCTGACGGTAGAATATTCACAGGCAGACAAGCAAAGGAGATTGGTCTGGTGGACGATCTCGGCAACCTCCAAGATGCAATAATGGAGGCAGCAAAACTTGCTGGTATAAAGGGAGAACCTCATGTTATTACAAAAAAGAGGAAGATCTCATTCTTTGATCTTTTAACCAGCAAAACAGCTTTAGAATATACCAAAGATATGTTTAACTTTCTCAATGTCAAATATATAATGTATTAATAAGGAGGCAAAAGTGACAAGATCAGAATTGATTGAAAAAGTAGCAGAAAAACTTGATGGTTACACATTAAAACAGACCGAAATTATTGTTGAAACCTTTTTTGAATCCATTAAGGATGCATTGAGCAGAGGTGAGAAAGTCGAGTTGAGAGGATTTGGGAACTTTAGATTAAAAAAGAGAAAAGCAAGAAAGGCAAGAAATCCGAAGACGGGAGAATCAGTGGATGTTCCAGAGAAAAGGGTGGTCTATTTCAAGGCAGGAAAAGAACTGAGAGAATTATTAAATTCAAACAGTTAGGTTGGATAGAAGAGATTTTTTAGGAAAAATAATAAAAATCTTTTTTTTAACCCTTTTTTCAGTATTAAGCGCTATATCCTTATTGTTTCTTTATCCATCAAAAATCAGAAAGAGAAAGGTTCAGTTCTTTGAAGTATTAAAAGAGGAAGACCTCCCCAGAAGAGGGGTAAAAAAAGTTGTATTCAGATATCCCCGTGGAGAGCAGATTTTGAGGATGAAAGCCTTTATTGTGAATCATAATGGCAGACTTTTTGCGATCTCGCCTGTATGCACCCATCTCGGCTGTGTTGTAAGCTGGCATAGAAAGAAAGAGCAATTCCTCTGTCCATGCCATGGAGGCAGATATGATATTGAAGGAAGAGTTATAGAGGGACCTCCGCCAAGACCTCTTACCAAGCTACCTTTAAAGATAGAAAACTCCAAGGCATATATAGGTCTGAAGATATAGATATGGACAGCTTCTTTAACTGGATAGACAGCAGATTCGGGATTAAAGAACCACACCGTAGATTTCTACACAGGAGACTCCCAGAGAGGATAACCTATCTCTACTGCCTTGGTGGTGTTGCCTTCACCCTTTTTCTATGTCTTCTATTCACAGGTATGTTACTTAGTCTATACTATGTTCCTTCAGAACAGGAGGCATTCCAAAGCACTCTAAGGCTTACAAAAGAAGTGAGGCTGGGCTGGCTTATAAGAAGCCTCCATAAATGGGCAGCACATCTGTTTATTGTATTTATTATTTTACATGCACTTAGAGTAATAGTACACAGGGCATACAGACCTCCAAGAGAGCTGAACTGGATTACAGGCACCCTTACACTTGTAGTGGCCTTTGCTTCAGGATTTACTGGATATCTTCTTCCATGGGACCAGAGGGCATACTGGGCAACCGAGGTTGGCACCTCTATGGTTGCAACAGTACCCCTGATAGGAAATCATCTCCTTTATCTCATAAGAGGAGGTCCTGATGTTTCTGGGGTAACCTTAGTGAGGTTTTATAGCCTCCATGTGCTCTGGCTTCCTCTCATAATGGGTTTTCTTCTGTGGGCACATTTTCATATGGTCAAACATCAGGGCATCTCAGGAGGTCTCTGAGGGTCCACCTCCTGCATCTTACCCTCTAAAAGTATATAAACCCTGTCAGTCAAATCCTTTAAAAGTTCCATATCATGCGAAATCAGAATATAAGTGTCTGCGGTCTTCTGAAGGTAATTTATAAACTTGTCTCTTACATTAGGATCAAGCCCTGACGTGGGCTCATCGAGCAGAAGACACTCAGGCTCCATAGCAAGCACAGTAGCAAGGGCTACGAGTCGCTTTTCACCACCTGAGAGTCTGTAAGTCACCTTCTGTCTCAGATGTGTAAGGTCAAGAACATTACATATCTGTTGCACAATCTGCTCCACTTCATAAGATGATTTGCCAAGGTTCAAAGGACCGAAGGCAATATCTTCTTCAACCGTGGGACAGAAGAGTTGATCATCACTGTCCTGAAAGAGAAGACCTATCCGTCTCCTCACCTCTCTAAAATCTTCCTCTCTGTATCTGTTTTTACCAAAAATTTTAATTGTACCAGAGTTAGGCTTCAGAAGTCCCATTATTAGATAAAAAAGCGTGGTCTTACCAGAACCATTAGGCCCTGTAAGCCCCACCCTCTCTCCTTTTTTTAGTACAAAATTGAGGTCTTTGAATATATTTTCCCTTCCATCATAAGAGAAATTAAGATCCTCTATCTCTATGACAAAACCACCCATCCTTTTATAAATATAAAACTTCAGAAGATCAGAAAAAAGGTAAACCCATATATTATAACTGCAAAGACCAGATCCTTGCCTCGGAGTCTGAAGTGTCTATAAAGAGGGAATCTACCATTGAATCCTCTGCAAAGCATCGCCTGATAAACCCTCTCTGCCCTATCATAACTTCTAACAAGAAGCATACCCACAAGATAGGCTACTGTTCTATATGTATGGATATCTGTACGAGGCAGAAACCCTCTCACCTTCATGGCTCTTCTCATTCTCGAGTATTCTTCATGCATCACAGTAATATATCTGTAGAAAAAGAAAAAGAGCATTACCAACTTCTCAGGCACCCTGAGATGTCTCAGTGCATGTGTAAGACTAAATATCTGGGAAGTTCCAAGAATAGCTACTGTAGCAATCACAATTGAATTTGTTTTCAGGGTAATAACAAGGGTATGCACCAACCCTGTGGAGGTCACTTCCAGAGGACCAACTCCAAACACCTTAGGGCCTTCTTCAGTAAAAGGGAGGAAAAACCATAAAAGCACCACAAATAAGTTTACCACAAGCAACCTACGAAAGGCCTTTTTAAGGTCTACCTTAGCAATCAACAGAAGAACCACAGAAAACACAAGAGCAGATATACCGACCTTAATACTGTCTCTTACAGCCACAACCCCTATAAAAGGCATGAGACAGACAAACTTGACCCTCGGGTCAATTCTATGAAGCAGAGAATCCCCTTCGGCAAACTCCTCAAGATGCATACTATTTCCTGCCCTTAAAGTATAATGCTATACCCATAAGACCTATTATATAACCTATACCACCGAGTATCTCTGTTATACCTGGCCGAGCATGAGACTCCTGTATCTGAAGGAGTATATTCTTGATTGGTTTAAGTTTCCGTTCCATAACCCTCTCTACTACTTTCTCTAATTCCTCTGCCTTGACAACCTTCTCCTCTGTATCCGTTTCCATTTCTGGTTTCTGTGTCTTTTCTGTCTCTGTTGTCTCGCCCCCGATTGCTTCAGCCACCTCCTCTTTACTGATAGTATAATAATTTTTGTGACCCATGCTTGCTGTTAAGACCACTGTAAGAGATGTAAGCCTCGGGATTTTAAAAGAGAACATACCCTTATCATCTGTCTTTCCTTCAAGGAGTTTCTCTCCTGTCTTTGCATCAAACACCTCAACAATCGAGTTCTTGGCCTTTGAGCCATCGACAAAATAACCCTCTACAAAGACCCTTCCATCTTCAGCATAGCCATAAACACTCACCTTATGGGCATATGAGAATGTGGGCAGAAGACAGAAAATAACAACCAACAGAAAATAGAATCTTTTCATCTTCCCACCTCCAATAATTCGGGTTTAACCTTTTTAAGAAAAAGCACACAAAAGGAGGTTATAAGACCTTCTATAATCATAACAGGCATGTGTGCAAGCAGTATAACCTTTGCCACACTAATAAACTCCTCACCCGTGGTCACAAGACACAGGGCTATCAGCATTGCACCTCCTCCCACACCAAGGGCTCCAGCCAAGAATGCAGCACCAGCAGACACTGTATAATTACCCCTTCTGACAAGATAGTTAAAGAGATAGTAAGATACTACTGCAGGAGCAGCCATATTAAATGTATTAACACCAAGAACTGTAAAACCTCCAAACTGAAAAAGAAGAGTCTGAAGAGTCAAAGCTACTAAGATAGATGGAAAGGCGATCCAACCAAGTAACACCCCTACAAGACCATTCAAAACAAGGTGAACACTGGAAGGCCCTAAGGGTACATGTATAAGTGAGGCCACAAAAAATGCTGAAGACAGCACTGCAACCTCAGGAATCCTTTCATAATCCATTTTTTTAAGCCCTAAGGCTACACCTCCTGCAGCAAGGGCTGCACCAGTGACAAGCACTGGTGCAGAAAGAATACCTTCAGATATATGCATAATAATTTACTCCTTAATCTTTCATTTCATCTGCCTTGTTTTTACCCATATCACTCCACCAAGCTCTACAGGATACTTTTTCCCATTCCGTTCAATCTTGTAAGGAGCAGTAACAAGTGCAGCAAAGCCCCACCAGCCAGCCCTTGGTATAGCATAGGTGAATACACCATTCCTATCAGCCTTAATAATCTGTGTGATATAAGGCTCGGCAGGAGGCTTAACACTCCCATCTTCGTTATAATACTCCACCTCAACCTCTGCAAAAGGCAGAGGTTTACCATTCACCTTTACAATTCCTTGAAATACATTCCCTGCCCATAGGCCGTAGGGTCTTGTAAGAGGTATAATCTCCACAGGCAGCCCAACCTCAGCATCCCAACCCTTTTCAAGCCCAAGGGCATTCACTACCACCTTTGTGTAGTGAATTATGAAAGTCTCCTCTGCAGGTTCCCAGTACGGAGCTGGTTCTACATAAAATATCTGGTCTCCAGGACGTTTTATTCTATAATGTGCCTGCCAGGTAGTAAATCCTTTAACAATCTTCTTTTTCAAACTCTTCAGGAGGTCCTTCTTCTGTCCATTAACAAATACACCAAATGCCTTTGGCTTGGCCATATTCATATAGTGTCCTTCGAAAGGATGTATAAACTTTACATCAAGGGTGATCTTTTTATTGTCTTCCTTTGAGACAATGTCATCTGAGGGGATAATCATACCAAAGTGGGCATAGGGAGTACCTGTAAAGAACAATACAGCCACAACGATTGTAATAAAGAAAAGATACCTCATCTTCCTTACCTCCTTTGTAAACTTAAAAATCTGCACCAAGCCTTATGTAAATCTCATCATTGCTGTCTGGTATCTCACCATGAGCCCGAAACTCTGTCCTTCTGTACTCTCCTGCTATAAACACCTCCAGCCCTACTGTATCATTTCTGTATAAATTATACTTTGTGCCTACACTATAACGATCCCTTACTGTCCAGATCCCAAGCCTTTCAGATATACTGTCATCATCAAAATGCTCATACCTGAGGGCTACATCCAGAGATTCAGACATTCCATAAGAAGCTGCCAGAGAAATCACCCCTTCCTTGTACTCCTCATCCACTGTTGCATACTTCTCTCTATGCAATGCCTTCATATACTCTGCATAGAGCCTAAATCTATCAAGGATAAGCGCCTCGGAGTTGAGCCCTATACTCACTGTCTCATTTCTTCTGCTCCAACCTGGCTCAGAGATATAAGATACAGAAAAGGTGAATCTATCCTTTAAGGGTGAAATACTTCCAGAGAGGATAAAGGAGTCAATATCATCTGATACATCTGTAGCCACTCTCTGAAGTGCCTCCTCAAACAGGCCTGACTCAAAAAGATGATTTATCTGAGCCTCATCTTTGTAGACCGTCAATGAGAGGTCAAGCCCTACGGGCCCTTTATATCCCACTGTCAGGCCCACTGCTTTTGTCTCATAGGCATCCTGTGTCATGGGGTCTGTTATAAGGGGATTCTCAAACACTCCAAAAGGCTGCGTCCTTTTTCCTATGATCAAATACAATGGAAACCCCTCTTTGTTCAGTGTAAGAACCGCCTCATCAACCTCAATCTTCTCATCTGACTGGTTAACCTCATCTCCTATCCACTCAGACGTGAATACTGCAGATGCCCTTGCCCAGTCTGTGAGAGTAGCCTCTACAGCAATCTCAATCCTTCTGAGATATAGATCACTGGTTGAGTCAGGATCAGATTCAATAATATCCCCATGTTTCTGCCATCTAAACTCTCCATGTAATGCGCCTGACACCTGAAATATCCCTTTGTTTGTGTCATACTCAGACTTCTCCTCTGCTTTAGCCTCCTCTTTCTCCTTTGATATCTCCTCCTTTAACTGTCCTGCCTCTTCCTCTGTAATGATCCCCTTTTTCACAAGCAGTCTTATCAACGAATCTATATCAGATGCCTTTGAAACAGAAACAAATGAGAATATAAGAATGCTTATTATAACCAGATATACAACTGCTCTCATTAACACCTCCCTCTTTTTAATAAAATTTCAAAATTCATTTCTTTTGTTGTATTACATATCTGTCCACCTCCTTCCAGGCCTCCTCAAAAAGGGCATCAATCTCTATTGTCTCTCTGTAGAGTCTATCAAGTACCTCTGCTATCTCCTGATACCCAGCCAGGCTTGCCTCCTGAGCCCAGCGTCTGTAACTCTCAGCATGCTCCCGATTATGCTCCTGCCAGTGAGATATTAGTCTTCTAAGCTTTTCCATAAGTTCCATATATTCACTCCTTTTATAGAATTCTTATCCACCAGTACATACCAACTATTGCTGTATCCTTTACCCAGTAGTGATTCTGTTCATAATGGAGAAGTTTCAGTAACTCTGGTATCTCATGAGATTGAATACCCCGTCCTTTTTTAAAGGCATAATGTTCAAGAAACTCCTCAATACTGTGATAAGCAAAAGAACTATCAGTGCTATAAAATCTGCTGAACAATATTCTGTATCCCCTGTGAAAGAGTTTAACCTTGATACGGGGATCTCTCTCTGTAATGAGGAAGATATTTTTTGGTTGCATCTTGAAGAGTTTGTCTAATGCCCTGTCAAAACCTATCTCTGTAAAATGAAGACTGTTACAGGCAAGTACAAGATCATAATCCTCACTCCTGAAACAGTTAAAATCTTCCCATCTTCTCTCATCTACTTTTATCCAGTCTATACCCCTTCTAAAACCCTCTTCATAAAGGAGGTTTCTCATTCCTATGGATGGTTCAAGGGCTGTCACATCACAACCAACCACACATAGCGGCCAACAGAGAACACCATTGCCAGCCCCAATATCCAGCACTTTCCATCCAGGCCTTACTCTTTCCATAAGCAACTCTATTATCCTGTCATGATATTGGGTATGTTCAAACCATAATCTATACCATCTTGCATATACATCCCAAAAACTAACAGATGCAGCCCGTCTACATACCGAACCATTCATTTTTATAAAACTCCTTCACAGGTTAAAATCCAAAACAAAAAAGGCCATGAAGCTTGCACCTTCTGGTGCTCAGCCTTCATGGCCTTTTCTAAAAATTATCTAAATCTTTGCCTTCTTAAATATGGCCATTCATGGCCACTAATTCTGATATAATGCTATCATAATATCTACAGAAAAATCAATTTAAGAATCTAAAAAATCTTCAAAAGGTCTTTACTTTTTAGGTAGGAATATATTATTATAAAAATGACCCATCTCCGCCCCCTCGAGATCGGGTCTCCTCAACAGGCCCCATCTCTTTCCCTCCGGGGATGGGGCCCCCTCCTTTATTTAAAAAAGCAAACTCTATGCCATTTAGATATACTTGTTTAATCAAGAATTTGAGGTAGGAAAAGAATACAAACCTTGCAAATAAATTTTATAGATTGATCCTGATAATTATTTAACCCTTTATTATTTCTATGTTTTTTGATAATGCAAAAAATGTCTCAGATGCAACAAAAGTTGCACCCTTCTACTGTCTCCTCCTCCGAAGTCTTTTGTTAAGGGCTTGTCTTGTGATACCGAGCATAGAGGCAGCAATTCCCTGATTTCCATCTGCAAGCCTTAATGCCTCGTCTATAAGAAGTTCTTCCATCTCCTTTAGAGTGGGAAATCTCCCAAATATCGCCTTAATTGAACGAGTTTCAGTAGGCATTTCTTGTTCATATTTATATCCAAAGGTTCTATGTCTTTGGATGGATGCCTTGAAAGGCTCCAGAGACAGTATGCCACCTGAGTGGCTTGCAACTGCATCAAACACCATTGACCTCAATTCTCTTACATTACCGGGAAAATGGTAGGTACATAAAAGGGTTTCTAATTGGACTGGAATGGTTGGTTTCTTTTTATTAAGGATCTTAGAGGCCTCTTCCAGAAAGTACTCCAACAGAAGAGGAATATCCTCTATCCTCTCTCTAAGAGGGGGAATATGGATGTGATGGGTACATAGCCTATAATAAAGGTCTTTTCTGAATTTTCCTTCCTCTACCAGTTTATGTATATCCCTATTTGTGGCTACTATTATTCTCACATCTGCCTGTCGTGGCACATCTGAACCTATAGGGTAAAATTTCTCTTCCTGCAACAGTCTCAAAAGCTTAACCTGCGAGGTTTCACTGAGATCGCCTATCTCATCAAGGAAGAGTGTTCCTCCAGAGGCTCTCACGATCAGGCCATCCCGTGAGGTTTCTGCACCAGTAAAAGCACCCTTTTTATGGCCAAATAATGTATCAGAAAAGATTGTATCATCAAGCCCAGAGACGTTAACTGCTATAAATTCTCCTTTTCTCCCACTCAGTGTATGGATCGCCTTTGCAATAAGCTCCTTACCCACTCCTGTCTCACCTGTTATTAAGACAGGCTGTTTTGTACCAGCAATAGCCTCAATATAATGAAATATTGCTCTCATCTTTTTGCTTCTTGTAATAATCTCTGAGAAGGCGGATTCGTTCTCCAGTTTATCTGTAAGGAGGTGCCTCTTAAGTGAATCTACCTGCATTCTGAGAGAATACAACTCCAGTGCCCTTTTTACAGAAGAGACCAGTCGATTAATGTCTATAGGTTTAACAAGATAATCAAAGGCACCCATTTTCATACAAGATACAGCCGTTTCTATGTCATTTATTGCAGTAACTACAATTATAGGTATGTGGGGATAATCACTAACAATTCTCTCTAAAAGGGCAGTACCTGAAATATACGGCAGATAGAGGTCTAATACTACCGTTGCAATCTGATTGTCTTCTATAATTTTTAAGGCATTTCTACCATCTTCTAAGGTGATAAGCTCCTTTATACCAGCGGACTTAAGAATATCAGAATAACTCTCTAATACTTGAGGGTCATCTTCTATTATAAGGACTGTCATCTTTTTGTCACTATAAACACTTCCCATCTCTCTCTTCAGTAGCTATAAATAGAGTTTTATATAATTCCCTTATCCGGATGAGTGTAATCTGAATATTTGTTTTATTCTTTTTAAGTTTATGATATAAGAAACATCGAACCACAGTCCAGTATCTCTTACATACCTCCATTTCCCCATTTTAACTGCTGAAGGAAGCTGAGATTTAAGATTAAATGCACCTCTCCCCTACTTAGGGTTTAATAGTGATATATATGTATCCTCCCTCTCTATAAACAAGCAGAAGTATACTCTCGTCAGAGCCAATAGTAGATACTATATCCTCATAATCCTCTATATCATTTATAGATTTTCTATTTATCTCCTGTATCACATCATTCCTCTTTAGTATCCCAAATGCAGGACTATCTGGCTCTACCTCAGTGACAATAACACCTTTCACCCTCTCTGGAATATTAAGCTTTCCACGCAGTTCCTCGGTCAGGGCCTGAACATGTACTCCTCTAAGCACATTATCATAAATACCCTTTTTAGCTGCCATCTTTTCTGGAAACTCTCCAAGCACTACATTTAGTATCTTCTCCTTTCCTTCTCTTACAATCTTCACCTGCACTCTTTTACCAGGAGGTGTATTTGCCACCATATTTCTGAGATGTCTCGTATCTTCTACATGTTTCTGATCAAATTCAATAATAATATCACCACGTCTGAAGCCTGCTTTATCTGCGGGACTGTCTTTAACCACATCGGTAACAATAGCACCTTCACGCTCTCTCACCCCAAAATACTTAGCAATCTCAGGAGTGATATCCTGTATGGTAACCCCAAGCCACCCTCTGATCACCTTTCCATGTTTTATAATACCTTCCATCACGATCTTTGCCATATTAGAGGGTATCGCAAATCCTATACCCATGTAGCCACCACTTGTAGAGAAGATAGCAGTATTAATACCAACAAGTTCTCCTTTAATATTCACAAGGGCACCACCTGAGTTGCCAGGATTTATTGCTGCATCTGTCTGTATAAAGTCTTCATAATCTGCAACCCCTACATTTGATCTACCTACAGCACTCACTATCCCCATTGTGGTGGTATGACCAAGACCGAAAGGATTGCCAATAGCCATTACAAGCTCTCCCACCCTGAGTTTGTCTGAATCACCTATCTTAATCGCAGGCAATCCCTTGGCATCTATTTTTATAACAGCAAGGTCTGTCCTCGGATCAGTCCCTATAACCTTACCCTTGAATTCTCTTTTGTCAATCAATTTTACTATTATCTCATCTGCATCTTTTATAACATGGTTATTAGTAAGGATATACCCATCCTCTCTAACAATAACACCTGAACCAAGGGCAGTGGATTTATACTTTCTTTTAGGTCCAAAAAAGAAGTCATCACCAAAGAACTTTCTGAAGAAGGGATCATCAAAGAAGTCTCTAAGGGGATGCTCCTTTAAGGTGATCACCTTTGTGGTGGATATATTAACTACCGAGGGCTTTACTGTTTCTGCCACCTCGGCAAGAGCAGTATTAAGTCTTGTGAGGAATTCTGAAGTCTCACTGGATATATCACTCTGTGTTGCAAGAGTGGGCTCATTCAAATCGAGTTTCACAGATATGGCAAGTCCGATTATAAGGCCAGCTAATACCAGCAGCGCTGCTCCAAATAGAACCTTCTTCATCATCTATTTACCTCCTGTTTTTTCAGAATGTCTGCCACTGTTGTGGCATAAAAAGTGTCTCGTATGTCATTAATGCAAAACTGTCAGTCATTCCAGCAATAAAATCACACACCAACCTGTGAGTATCGCTCCTCATCTTCTCAGGCAGATCTGTAAAGACCTCTTCAGGATGCTCAAGATAATACTCATAAAGGTCTCTCAGAACCTTCTCCGCCTTCCTAAACTCCCTTTTTATCTGTTCACTTTCATATACTCTCTCAAAAAGAAAATCTCTAAGCAGATAAATAACAGAAGACACCTCTTCACTCATATTAATATGTTCATAATCAATCTTCATTGTTGAGTATATCACATCCTTTACCATCGTATCTATCCGTTTGGAGTAATTATCTCCAAGGGTGTTTATTACCTCTGGCGGTATATCTGTCTTCTTTATAACCCCTGCCCTTAGGGCATCATCAAGATCATGATTGACATAGGCTATAATATCCGAGACCCTTACCACCTGCCCTTCCAAAGTTTCTGCAAGAAGTTCTTTATTGTCTGGTATTATTTTACCCTTACCTTTTGAGTGGGTAACAATCCCGTTTCTCACCTCATAGGTAAGATTCAATCCTTTACCTTTTTTCTCCAGCACATCCACCACCCTTAAACTCTGGATATAGTGGTCAAACCCCCCTGGATGAATACTATTTAGCACGGCCTCACCAGCATGGCCAAAAGGTGTGTGTCCGAGGTCATGACCAAGTGCAATTGCCTCTGTAAGGTCTTCATTAAGCCTAAGAGCCCTTGCAATTGTTCGGGCTATTTGGGAAACCTCAAGCACATGAGTAAGTCGCGTTCTGTAATGATCCCCTTTTGGAGCAAGGAATACCTGGGTCTTGTGTTTTAATCTCCGGAATGCCTTACTGTGTATAATTCTGTCCCTGTCTCTCTGGAAACAGGTTCTTATAGAACCCTCCTCTTCCGGAACAACTCTTCCCTTGCTTTCAGCACTTCTTTTTGCTTTGGGATGGAGGAAACGATTTTCAATCTCTTCTGTCTGCCTACGGATGGTCATTATAGCTGACTCAAACCTTGCAAGAAATGTCTTTTATAACAAAGGCTTTTTTCATGAAGAGGCTTAAAATGGTGCCGAAGGGGGGATTCGAACCCCCACGGGTGTCCCCACACGCCCCTCAAGCGTGCGTGTCTACCAATTCCACCACTTCGGCTTAATTAAAATTATTATTAAATATGTAGAAGTATCTTGTCAATATTTACCAAAATAGTAAAATTTGTTTGCATTGTACTCTCTTATTATTTTAAAATACCATAATGAAGAGGGGGAAGGGGATTTTACTTTCTTTTATAATTGCAGGGCTTTCCTATGCAATGTCTTTTATTAGTCCAGTTTTTGATCCCCTTGTATTAGGAATTATACTTGGTATAATTATCTCTAATCTTCTTGAGGATATGGAAAGTGTTGAAGAGGGGGCTGAGTTAACAACAAAGATCTTTCTGCCCTTAGGTATATCCCTTTATGGATTTCAATTGAAGTTCCAGAATTATACTCCTAGCATTGAACTGTTTGGACTATTTTATACATTCTGTGGATTGTATATAATAACTTTTCTCATTTCGAGACTACTTAAAATAAACATAACCACATCTATACTTCTGTCCACAGGCATGGCTGTATGTGGTGCTTCAGCAATTGCAGTAACCTCCCCTGCCATAGAGGCAAAAAGACAGGAAACATCCATCTCTATTTTATCTGTTATGACAGCAGGCCTCATTTATACTATATTTTATCCTGCACTCGCCTCATTAATAGATTTTAAACCCTTCCAATTTGGATTTCTATCAGGCACTACCTTACCAATGCTCGGTCTTGTTAAAGTAACAGCAACACAGTTTGGTGAAGAAAGTCTTAGCTTGGCATTAAGGTTAAAATATCTCAGAATCTCCTCCCTTGTGTTCATGGTTGCAGTAGCCATGACTGTGGCAGGTATGAAAAAGAAGAGATTAACTATTCCATGGTTTATGTTCTTTTTTGTTATATTTGTAATTATGACAAATACAATCACAATCCCTCAGAATGTAATGAATATATTATCTAATCTTAGCAGGCTCTTTTTAACTATAACTCTCTCTGCGATAGGACTAAATACAACATTAGATGCTGTATCTGAGGCTGGACTGAAACCCTTTCTCTCAACAATGCTGGGTATTACTATTGTAGCTTCTATAATTATGCTTTTCTTTATATAGCAATTATTTACAATGAAAAGAAAAAGTATAAATACAAAAATTGTTCTGCCGATTATTGGAAGCATGATACTTGTATTTATAATAGCCCTTTTTAGGCTGAACACTATCACCAAAGAGATTAACAAGGCCTACCTACAGGACATACTTCAGCATAAAAAGGAAGAGATGGAATTGGTTTTTAAAAGCACAAATACATTGCAAGAGTTTCTGGATGCCTTAAAGCCTTTTCTTCAAATGGAAGATTACACCTATCTATTAAAACATGGACATAGTATCATCCTGAGAGATAAAGACTTCCCCTCTTCTTATACTATTACAAAAAATGGATATGTTTTAGTAGAGAACAAATTAACAGGCATCTATATAAACAATCCAAACCTTGGTCTTGAATTAATAATGTTGAGAAAGTTCAAAAATATAGGAGAACTGAAAAGAAAAACAAATGAAACTATATATATTCTATCAATTGCCCTTCTTCTGATGATCATCTCCACAATGGGTGTATTGAGGAGGAATCTGATAATTCCACTGAAAACAATTATTAATAAAATTAACAGAGGTGAATGTGCACCTCCAATAGATATTAAAGAGATGGATGAACTTGTTGAGGTGATAAACAATGCCCTTGCAACTGCAGAGATGAAAACATTCCAGGCAGATGCACTCCATAGGATAGCTGTCTCCCTTAATAAAGACTGGACAATAGATGAAATAATGGATACCATTCTTGAGAAGGCAAGACTTCTGCTCGGAGCAGAATACTCTGCCTTTGCCCTTTACGATGAAGGGGGTTATTTTAAAAAACTTAGAGTATCTGGTCTTAATGAAAAGGAGGCATTAGAAAAAATAAGAAGACTTCCAGCAGGAAAGGGTATCTTGAAACTGATGCAGTTGAGTCTCAGCCCTGTAAGAATAGATAACCTTCAAGAACATCCAGCTTTTAGTGGAGCATTTCCAGAAGGCCATCCTATTGTAAAGAGCTTCTTAGGATATCCAGTATTCTCAAGAGATGGAAAACCTCTTGGAGCCCTGTATTTTGCTAATAAAAAGGAAGGTACTTTTACAGAAGAAGACGAAGAACTGCTCATGGCTATCGCCTCTGATGTGGCTGTGGCTATACAGAGAGTGAATGAGGCAGAAGAACTAAAGAGATTCAAAAAGATTATTGATTCTGCTTTTGACATAATCATCATAACAGACAAGAAAGGCACTGTCACTTATGTAAACAAAGCTTTTGAGACACTTACAGGCTATACCACCAGCGAGGTGATAGGTAAAGATCTAAGTTTACTGAAAAGTGATTTGCAAGAAGATGATATATACGAAGAACTATGGAACACTATCCTCTCTGGCAATCCTTGGAAGGGAGAACTTATTAATAAAAAGAAAAATGGAGATCTCTTCATAACCTCTGCGGTCGTTTTTCCTATCTTTTCTGAAGACAATGAAATAACCAATTTTGTATCAATACAACGAGACATTACTGAGGAAGAAAAGCTTTATGAACAACTTTTGATAGCCCAGAAAATGGAATCCATCGGCACCCTGGCTGGTGGTTTTGCCCATGATTTCAATAATATCCTAAGTATAATTCTCGGCTATGCCGAAATTTTGAAAGATATGGTTGACCTTGACAGTCCCCTTTATAAACCTGTAGACATTATACAGAAGTCTGCAGAAAGAGGAGCCTCTCTTGCCTCAAAGATTCTCACAATAGCCAAAAAGGGAAAAACTGAAAGAAGGGTGGTAAATCTGAACAGGATTGTAGAAGACACCCTTGATATACTCTACAGAAGTATACCCAAGGAGATAGAAATAAAAATAAAATTATATAAGGAGTTACCCCCCATAAAAGCTGATCCTACCCAGATACAACAAGTAATAATGAATCTGGCAATCAATGCAAAGGATGCGATGCCCGAAGGAGGTGTCTTAAGTATTGAAACATCAAAGGCATGGAAGGAGTTCGGGGTATCAAAAGGTATTACATCAGAGAATGAATTTGTAAGACTAACCGTTTCAGATACCGGCAGAGGCATTGAGAAAGAGATGCAGACCAAAATCTTTGATCCCTTCTTTACGACCAAGGAAAGAGGAGCTGGAACCGGCCTCGGTCTTTATATTGTACATACAATTGTGACAAACCATGGAGGTTATATAAATCTCTACTCTGAGCCAGGAAGAGGAACCAGATTCAATATCTATTTTCCTGTATACAAAGGCAGGATAGAAGAAGAGAAAGAAATAAAAATAGATGACCTGAAAGGCTCTGGCACAGTGCTTGTAATAGATGATGAAGAGGATATTCTACGCCTCACAAAAGACCTTCTTGCCCCTGTTGGCTATAATGTACTGACTGCAAAGGATGGAAGAGAGGGCATCAAAATATTTGAACAGAAGAGGGATGAAATATCCGTTGTAGTACTTGATATGATAATGCCAGGGATGTCAGGCAAAGAAGTATTCCATAGGCTTAAAGAGATAGACCCTAAGGTAAAGGTAATACTATGTTCTGGTTACTCTGAGGAAGGCTTTGACGAAATTAAAGAATTATTAAAAACTGGGATAGTAGATTTTGTTCAGAAGCCTTTTAGTCGTACAACTCTGGCTCTGGCACTAAAAAGGGCTATCACTTCCCCATAGATTATTTTATCTTTACTATTGTTACCCCTTCTCCACCCTGTTCTGCAGAGGCAACACTGAATTCCTGAACTAAAGGATGTTTATCTAAATACTCCCTTATAGCGCCCTTCAGTCTTCCACTACCAACTCCATGAATAATCCTCACCTCCTCAAGCCCTCCCAAGGCTGCATCGTTCAGATACCTCTCCACCTCCCTCAAAGCGTCCTCTACCCTCATACCAATAACATTCAGTTCCGAGGATGGAGGCTCCCTGAGGAGTGTATCTGGTGCGATAGAAACAACATCTTCTGTTTTAGAGGCTTCTGGTTCAAAGAGATTGTCTATTGAGACCTCTATCTCCTTTCCCCCAGCATCCACCCTGCATCTGCCAGTGGATGGGATAACCTCTGTCACAACACCCACAATCCCAAAACCTCCTATCAATACGGACTGTCCTATCTTGGGCCTTGAGACCTTCTTCGGAGATCTCTCCTTCAGGGACCCTCCCTTGTCAGCGTGGTATCTAAGCCGTCTTTCTAACTCTTTCAGTGAAACCTTAGCCTCCTGTCTCTGCTGGGCACGAATCCTCCTTAGAAGTTCTTCAGCCTCCCTCCGAGTGCTTCTTAAAATCTCTTCTGCCTTTCTGTGGGTCTCCTGAAGAATTTTAGACTTCAAGTGTTTTATTCTCTCTATCTCCTGATTGAGTTTCTCTTTCAACTGCTTTAGTTCTTTTTCGGTTTTCTCAACAGCCCTTAGTTTCTTGTCAATTCTCTGTTGCGTCTGTCTCAGCTCTTGAAGCACCTCCTCAAGAAGAGACGCCTTATCCCTTATCATCTCCTTTGCCTCTTCAATCAGATCTTCTGGCATCCCGAATCTCTCGGCTATATGCAGGGCATAGGACTGACCTGGTTCTCCGATCTGGAGTCTGTAGGTAGGCCAGAAAAGGGTTCTGCCATTCACCCTCTTTGTCTCTATCTGCATAGCACCGTTTATTAACTGGGGATGCTTATAGGCATATGCCTTAAGAAGGCCCAAATGCGTAGAGACAACCACGAGAGCACCCCTCTGCACCAGTCTGTTCAGCAGGGCACACCCGAGGGCACCACCTTCGTCAGGATCGGTACCGGTGCCGAGCTCGTCAATGATTACAAGAGTTGAACTATCACTCCTTTCAAGGACCTCCTTCAGCCTCATCACATGGGCTGAGAAGGTGGAAAGACTCTGCTCAATAGACTGTTCATCCCCTATATCAGCAATGACCCTCTCAACAAAGGGGAAAGTAGTGCCCTCTGCTGCGGGCAGGTGCATACCCGTAAGGGTCATTAACTGAAGCACCCCCACGGTCTTCAGTGCCACGGTCTTGCCTCCAGTATTTGAACCTGTGATCACCATACCTCTGTAAGGCTTACGGAGTTCAAAATCAAGGGGGACGAGCTCCTGTAGCCTTCCTCCTTCTTTCAGGCTCTTCCAGAGAAGAGGATGTCTGCCCTTTACTATCTTTATGTATCCTGAACGGTTTATCTCAGGCGGGATCATCTGCATCTGCTCTGCAAAGGAAGCGAGGCTTTGGAGCATATCAACCATCACCACCCTCTCGTAGTCCTCCTGTAGTTCACTTAACACATCCCTCAGCAGGGCAGAAAGCCTTTTTAGCACTCTGAATTCCTCTACTCTTTCTTCTGCCTTAAGGGATTCAAGCTCATTACCCATCTGGAGGGTCTCATTGGGTTCAACAAAAACGGTCTCTCCTGTGTTTGATATATCGTGTATCACTCCTCTGATATGCCCCTTTGAATCACTCTTGACAGGAATGACCCTTCTGCCGTTCCTCTCAGTAATATAGAAGTCCTGGATGTGAGGTCTCAGGCTCTTGTCATTGAGTATTCTCTCAAGCACTGATTTTATCCTCCGATCCAAGGCACGGATCCTCTGTCTTATATCAAACAGTTCTGCAGATGCCTCATCCGCAATCCTCCCGTCAGGTTCTATGGAGCGTTCAATCTCTCTCATGAGCTCTGGATGGGTATGAAGTCTTTCCAGAATCTGATTAAGCTCTGTAGCCGGTGCCTCTTTAAGGAGTCTTCTAAGATTTATGGCTGACCTGAGCAGGGGTAGCACCCCCCTTAGCTCAAGAGGCTCAAGCACTGCCTCTTCTGGTCTCAGTCTTCTGAAAAGCGTGTCAAGTTCATCAAAGTACTCAATCCCGAAGTCAAAACCCTCGTTTTTAAGCCTTCTACAGGCACTGATAAGCCGCATCCTTTGCAGTGATGCATCTGCAGAGCCCAGCGGGCCCAGTTGCAGTACCACCTTTCTGCCTGCTGTGGTGAGGGCATGCACTGAAGCCATCTCAAGGACCTTATCAAACTCAAGCACCCTTAGGGTATGGCTGTCCACATCAACCATTGAGCAGTACCTCCAGGTAGTGCTTTGTAAGAGAGAAGACCTCTTCTACGGGTTGTGAAGCATCTATCACCTTCACTCTCTGGGGATCTCTATTGGCTATCTGTAGAAAACCCTCCCTTACCCTTCTGTGGAATTCTATGGTTTCTCTCTCAAATCTGTCACCTTTACCAAGTCTGTCGTTTCTACGAAGCCCTTCTTCAGGATCAAGGTCAAGTAGAATTGTGAGGTCAGGCGTAAGACCCTCCCTTGCGTAATGGTCAAGCCTCAGAAGGGTATCAATATCAAGGCCTCTACCGTAGCCCTGGTATGCGATGGTGGAATCAGAAAACCTGTCGCAGAGAACCACCCTGTAGTCTCTTAGTGCAGGTATCAGTCTTTTCTGTACATGCTCTGCCCTGTCTGCCAGATAAAGAAGCAGTTCTGCCTCTGCAGAGGGCGCCTCCTTGGACGGATCAAGAAGCAACTCCCTTATCCTTCTTCCGAGCTCTGTATCACCCGGTTCAAAGGTACTGAACACACTGTATCCTCTCTTTCTCAGATACTCCTCTGTTAACTTAAGCAGCGTGCTCTTTCCCGCACCTTCTATCCCCTCAAAGGTAACTAAAAATCCCCTCATCTTTTCATTGCTTCAGATACGCTCCTGAGGATTCCAAAGACCTTCTCTGTCTCTTCAGGACTTCTGCTTGCAGCCCCACAGGATGGTGTAAGCAGAGACCTCTGCATAATGAGTTCTTCAGGGATGTCCTCAGAGAGTTCTTTTATCTCAGTCGTCAGTTTTGACAGTATGCTATCAGCATTCTCATTAAGGATCGCCTCCGTGGTAGGCACTATCCCCCAGGCGATGTAACCATCTGAGTTGAGAAAGTTCATCACGCTCTGGGAGTATGCCTTTATGGAATCAAAGTAATAGTAGGCATCAAAGTTGATGATGTCAACTCCTGTACCAAGTACCACGCCCCAGTCTGCCCTTCCACAACAGTGCACCCCTGCAATCGCTCCCTCAGCCTTTATTGCATCTGCCACCTCTTTTAACATCCTGACCACCTCTTCCTCTGCCACTGATATGTAACTGCTACTTCCCAGTGCGGTAAGCACCGGCTCGTCCATGAAGATGATCACCTCTTCAGCCACTTCCTTGAGCACCTTCGCCTGCCAGGAGACCTTCCTCTTAAGTAGCATAAGGGCGACCTCCCGAAGTTCCTCGTCAGAGTATATTATCCTGCCATCAGAGAACTTCAGACCAAGTGTAAAGGTCAAGGGACCTGTAATCTGGCCTTTAACAATCCTTGCTCCCTTGCCCTTTAGTGCCTTCACAAACCTGTAGAATCCTTCTGCAGATTCTCTGCTTATGGGGAAATCGTGCTCCTCAGAGTACTTCTCATAGAACCGATTCAGTTCGTTCTGAGTCAGATTCTCTATAAACACTCTCTCATTCTGTGTATCCAGAACCAGTCCAGGAAGTCCTTCTGCATACTGGGGTATCATCTGTTCTAAAAAACTCCTGGCTGGTAACTGAGGCCAGAAAGGAATATCGCAACAGTTAATGGAGAACTCCACCGCTTCCTCTGAGTCTTTGAAGGGAAGACTGCCTATACCTGTTGTATCAAAGGGCTTTAACATGAGTGTATTATAGCACAGTCCTACTTGCCTATACAGAACTGACTAAAGATCCTGTTAAGTATATCCTCAGTAGTAACAGCCCCTGTAATCTCACCGAGACTCTGCAATGCCTCCCTTAGCTCAATCGCCATTATCTCAAGGGGCATCTTCTCTGCAAGGCACGAGCTGGCCCTTTTGAGAGAATCTGCGGCCCTGTCAATAGCAATCTTATGCCTTAGATTTGTCACCATCACTCCTTCAGTGCCTGCCCTGTCTTTAAGAACCTCTGTCTCAATCCTTCTCTTAAGGTCATCAAGTCCTTCACCTGTCTTGGCTGATATCTTCACCTTTGGAAGGCTTTCAGGGAATTCCCTTTCAGAGACCACCTGGGGCAGGTCAGTCTTATTGAGAACGAGTATTGACTTTGCTGTTTTCACCCTTTTAAGCACCTCTCTGTCCTCATCTGTCAGGGGACTACTCATATCAAACACCGCCAACACCATATCTGCCCTTTCCACGGCCTGTAGCGTCCTTTTCACACCTTCTGACTCCACAAGGTCTTTGGACTGTCTGATGCCCGCAGTGTCTATTATCCTCAGGGGTATGCCATTGAGGTTTATGTACTCTTCGATCAGATCTCTCGTGGTGCCAGGGATATGGGTTACTATTGCCCTGTCTTCCTGTAAAAGTGCATTAAGAAGCGAGGACTTACCCACATTCGGCTTCCCCACGATTGCCACAGCAAGACCCTCTCTGAAGAATCTACCCTCCTCGTAAGATGCAGACAGTCTCGTGAGTTTGTCTATACAGTCCTGGAGGTCTCTCTGGATCTGCTGAAGCGTCATGGGTTCTATATCCTCTTCTGGAAAGTCAATATACGCCTCTATGTGAGCAGTGATATCGGCAACTCTATCTGATACTGACGAAATCCTATCAGAAAGTTCACCACGGAGTTGTTGCAGGGCTATCTGACTGCTCTTCTCTGTTTTTGCCCTTATGAGGTCTGCAGTCGCCTCTGCCTGTGAAAGGTCAATCCTGCCATTAAGAAATGCCCTTAATGTAAACTCTCCTGGGTTTGCAAGCCTTGCTCCTTCTCTGATGGCGAGCTGGAGTACCCTTCTCAGAGGTACCATACCACCATGGCAGTTTATTTCTACAATGTCCTGCCTTGTGTAGGTATTGGGAGCCCGCATTACAGACACCAAGACCTCATCAATCCTTTCACCCTCTTTTGGATCAATGATGTAACCATAATGGATTGTGTGTGAGGGAACCTTTCTAAGGTCTTTACCTTTAGGAGAATGGAAAATCCTTGAGGCAATCCTTATGGCATCTCTGCCAGAGATTCTAACTATCCCGATTCCTCCCTCACCAGGCGGGGTGGATATGGCAGCGATGGTGTCTTCTAAGTCCATTATTAAAGTATTAATTGGGGTGAGCGATGGGACTCGAACCCACAACCCCTGGAGCCACAGTCCAGTGCTCTAACCATTGAGCTACGCTCACCACAGTATTATTTTAGCAAACTTACAGAGCTTTTTTCACCTTCCACTTACATTATAAAGGCCCTTTTGTTATATTATATTCCAATTATGCTTGTAGGATGTTATCAGTTTGAGCCAGTATTTGGTGAGAAAGAGGAAAACCTTCTTAAGGTAAAGAAAGCTCTTCAGAAACTAAAGAACTGTCTTGTTGTTCTGCCTGAGTTCTTTGCCACAGGGTATCAGTTCAGAAATCATGAAGAGGTCCAGATACTCTCTGAAGATATACCTGAGGGGTATACCACGAAGGCACTTGAAGAAATCGCTAAGGCAAAGGGATTGTACATCATTGGTGGTTTGCCTGAGAGGTTCAACAATAGATATTACAACTCTGCAGTGTTTGTAGGCCCTGAGGGCTTTATCGGCCTCTATAGAAAAACCCATCTGTTCTTTGAAGAAAAGATCTTTTTCACCCCAGGAGACACTGGTTTCAGGGTTTGGAATACAGAGTTTGGAAGAGTAGGCATAATGATATGCTTTGACTGGTTCTTTCCAGAGTCTGCGAGGACCCTTGCAATTCAGGGAGCCGATATAATAGCCCATCCTTCAAACCTTGTTCTTCCCTACTGTCCCCAGGCAATGCCTGTACGGTGTCTTGAAAACAGGGTCTTTGCTATAACGGCAAACAGGACAGGTGTGGAACGGAGGAAACAGGGACAGGAGCTGAGATTCATAGGCAAAAGTCAGATTGTCTCACCTGATGGTAAGGTGATTGTAAGGGCCTCCGAGGACAGAGAAGAGCTCCTCACTGCTGAGATAGATGTCTCAATTGCAAGGGAGAAATCTATAAATCCTTACAATAATCTACTGTCTGATAGAAGGCCTTCCCTTTACGGACCTTTATGTGCTTAACTCAGTGCTTACTTTTTCTCTATAGACTGCACATCCAGTATCTTTACATCAAAGTATAGGGTCTTACCGGCAAGGGGATGATTAAAATCAAGCACGACGGTCTTCTCTTTTATCTCAGCCACTCTTGCATAAAATATTTCTCCCTTCGGTCCACGAGCCTGAAGAATAGTGCCTACCTTAAGGGCATCCTTTGGAATCTGCTCCTTACTGAATTCCTTAAAGGCATCTTTATTTATCTTTCCATAACCCTCTTCAGGAGGGATCACGATATGCTTTGTCTCACCCACCTTCATCCCTTCTATCGCCTTCTCAAGACCTGGGATGATCTGGTTCGCCCCTTGAACAAAGGTGAAGGGTTTACCACCCACATTGGTGTCTACTGTGGAGCCATCTTCAAGTTTTAGAGTGTATTCTATAGAGACTCTCTTGCCTTTTGTGACCACTTTGTCATTGGAACCAGAGAATGCATCTGTAGTTAGAATAACCCCAAATATCAGAATAATTATCCCTATCATTCGGATTTTTGGACTCTGCATGGCTAACTATCCTCCTAATCAATATTTTATTGTGGAGAGGCCGAACCCTGGAGAGATATACTCTTTGAGTTGCGGCTTCTCACCTTTTATACTACTCCTATCAGAACAAAAAAGGCAACCAAAGTTTAAATAGTCTGGAAAAAGTCTTTAGTGGCTTGCTATTCTGTAAAAATCCTCTCTTCCTTTAATCTCCCTAAAAGGTCCTCAAACTCTGTAAAAAGAATTGTTCTTACCCCCTTTTCTTCTGCCCTCCTCAGGTTTTCAGGATTGTCATCAATAAATAGCACCTCTTCGGGTCTTAGCCCCATAGTCTGGGCAACATCAGAGAATACTGTGGGATCTCTTTTTGCCTTGTGCAGATGATAGGAGTTAAACACATAATCAAACAGCTTTAAAAATCCATCTCTTTTATCCAATTCATCGAGCCAGTTTGTCTGATCGCTTAATATACCTACAATGTATCCTCTCTTCTTCAGTTGTTCAACAAGCTTCATTATCTCTCTACGAATAATAAACCTGTCAAGAATCTCTCTCCTTAGTTCTTCATCGCTGCCTTTAATAGACATCTCCTTTCTAAGAGCATCCCAGAAGTCTTTCTCTGCTGCTCTGCCCAGCAGATACCCACTGGTGTAGATAAAATCACTCACAAAGGAGAAGAACTCTTCAGGTGAGATCCCATTCTTTCTTGCTATCTCTTTTAACCCTTCCCTGAACCCCTCCTCGGCAATGACACCCCCAAAATCAAACAGAATAGCCTTAATCACTTCCCTTTATTGCCTCCTCAGTAAGTCTTCTCGCTGTATTGAACACATCTTCTTTTTCCTCAGGATCTCTTGACTCTATATAAAATCTCACTTTCGGTTCTGTTCCAGAAGGTCTAATCATAAGCCAGGAACCATCTTCAAGTATAAATTTTATTCCATCAATAGTGATCACCTTTGTGATCTTCAGATCTCTGTCACCAATCCTTATGTTACTGCCTACTGGATAGCGGCTTTCAAGGGCTAATATCTTTCTTCTAAGTCCCTCACCTGCCAGAGCCCTGTCCACTTCTATCCCAGAACGATCAGGATAGTAATAGCCATATTCATCCATTAGTTCTTTGAGATACTCACTCAGATTCTTTCCTGTTGTTGCTACCATCTCTACAGCCAACAGCAACCCAAACAATGCATCCTTCTCAAGAGTATGGTTGTAGGCAGATATTCCATCAGACTCCTCAAAGGCGACTATTGCCCTTTCTGGAGCATTTCTTAACATATATGGACGGAAGTTCTTGAATCCCACCTTTGTCTCCACCACCTTAATACCCAGAGGCTCTGCAATAGCATTCACGAAATTGCTTGTGCCTACTGATTTGACAACTAATCCCTTAATCCCCTTGTATACATAGAGAAAATGCAGTGCCATTGCCCCGAAGTAGTTCATTGGAATCTGGATATTATGATCAGCTAATCTTATCCTGTCTCCATCTGGATCCATTATTGCACCGATTCTGAAAGTGGCATCCCCTTCTTTGAGCACTTTGATAACCTTCTTCATATTCTCAGCAGATGGTTCAGGTGCTACTCCTCCAAAGAGATAATCATCTTCAGTTCTCAACAATCTCAGCTTTGTGCCTGCCTCTATGTTAAAAAGCCTCTCTGGTCTTCCCCTTGTGGCACCATGGACATGGTCAACCACAACAAGACAGTCAGCGTTCTTTACAAAATCTTTAATCTTTTGTAGATCAATTGTGCCCCTCTGTTGAAGATACTCTATATAAAGAGCAGTAGTATCAATACTCTCATAAGAAGGCTCTGGAGAGATCCTTTCTGCAGTAGCACCCATAAGGGCATTCGCCTCCTGTTGTATCCTCTCTGTGATTTCAGGTCCTGCAGGCCCGCCATCAGATGGATTAAACTTTAGTCCAGAGTAGTTTGAAGGATTATGAGAGGGTGTGATGTTTATTGAACAGGCTGCATCAAGCATCTCAATACAGGCAGATATCTCCGGAGTTGTGGTTTCTCCTCCATAATAGACCTTTATCCCCTCCCTGCTGAGCAGTCCCATTACAACTCTGGCAAACTCAGGCCCGAGAAATCTGTTATCATGTCCTACTATAACACCTCTCTTCTTTACATCTTCAAAGTCTCTTATGCCCAGGGCTTCTTTAAGCTCTGGATTCTCTGTCTTCAGCACATTTATTATCGCCTCTGTTACAACTCTCACATTCTGGAAAGTGAAATCTGTTCCTATCTCTCCACGCCAGCCTGATGTTCCAAAGACTACCTTTGTTGGAGAAGTACTCTCTCTTGCAAATCTTTCAATCTCTTTCAGAAGTTCTCTCTTTAATTCTCTTTTTATAACTCTCCAGCATTGTTCTGCTGATTGGAAATTCATTAGGAAGACCTCCTTTAAGATTTCTTTGGTTGGATTAGTAAAAGGATATGGGTGAGGAATCCCTGTTAACCCTTGTCTCTTTCTCCAAGATATCCTTCAGATACTCAGGTATAGCAAAAAGGGCAAGGTGTATTTCAGGATTATAGAATTTTAAAGCACCATCTATTTTTGTAAGCCTCTCTTTTATCTCTCCCACATCCAAGCCCTTTGGGTCTTTCCCATTCGAGGCGAATACAAATCCCCAGGGTGTATAGAAAGAAGGTACAGCAGTCCAATAGGGTCTTACAACCTTAAAGACCTCTGATATGGTTTTATAGATTATGGCAAAGGCATCACAGTTTATAATCGATACAGTTGTTGCCTGTGTTACCATTACACCTCCTGGGGTGAGATGATTTGCGACCTCCTTGTAAAACTCCTCTGTATATAGCATTATTGCAGGCCCTGCTTCCATTGGCTCTGGCAGGTCAAGAATTATAACATCAAACTTCTCAGATGCCTCGGCAATAAACTTTCTCGCATCCTCATAAAAGACCTTTACTCTACTGTCATTAAAGGCACCTTTATGCCACTCTGGCATATACTGCTTACATACCTCAACCACCTCACGGTCAAGATCAACCATATAGACCTTCTCAACAGTAGGCCAACGGAGAACTTCTCTAATTGTGGCGCCCTCTCCACCTCCAGCAATTAGCACATTCCTTGGATCACCATGGGCAAGCAGAACAGGATGGACAAGACATTCATGATAAATAAACTCATCCGCCTCGGCAGACTGCATCTTTCCATCAAGGATCAAACTCTTACCAAATCTACCGAGTCTCAGAATCTCCAGTTTCTGATATTTGGTCCTTGAGGAATATATAACCTCCTCAAGGGCATGCATATTTACTTCAGTATCACTGGTAATCTCAAGAAACCATCTGGAATTCAGCATTACTGACCTTGTGTGGAAGTTTTTCTCCAGAATGGGAGATGATCCCCCTCTTCATCTCCACTATAGAAGGATTTTTACACTGAAACTTCTCAATCAGATATCTTGCCGCCTCATCTGGTTTTATAGTATCTCCACAGGTAAAGATATCCACTGCAGCATATCCATATTCTGGCCATGTGTGGATTGAGAGATGGGATTCCGCAATTACAACCATTCCACTAATACCAAAGGGGCTAAATTCATGGAAGGCCACATCAACAATAGTAGCTTTTGCCTTTCTTGCGGCAGAGATCATTGTCTCTCTTACATAGTTTAGGTCCCTGATTGCATCAGGATTGCAATCCTTTAATTCAACTAATAAATGAGTACCTAAAGCATGCAATCCACAACCCCCCTTCAATTTGGATTTAATGGAGACAAAATATCTCCTCAAGGCATTTAGGATAAAACAAACATCAATTTTTTGTCAAGCAGAAAGAGACCTCGCTGAGCAAACTACTCAGCACGAAGAAGGGCCTCAAGTAGGCCCTGAAAAGGAAGGTGTAAAACCTCCTGATGTAGAACTCGAACATGAGAAAGTGGAAAAAATTCTTTTTACCCTGCTTGAACCACATTGGGGACATATGGTATCCTTTTCAGTAGTTCCTACTCTTTGAAGAAGGGAGAATTTCTCTTTGCAATCTTCACATTTATACTCATAAATTGGCATTGAGGGTACCTCCTGTAAAAAGTTAAAAGGTTGCTATACAGTTTAACTATAAAAAATTATAAGCTATTTTTTCAAGAAATACTGGTCTACTTGAGATTAGGATTATGGTCAGAGAATTAGAGGAAATACTACTTGTAAGCAATGATCAAACAACAGTAGAATTTTTCAAGGATGTATTAAAAGACCTTGATCTGCAACTTGTGGTAAAGAATGAGATAAGAGCCTCTCTTAAGTGCTCAAAAGACAGACAGATAATATTTATTGATTGTGAGATTGCCGATGGAACCTGTATTGAATGCCTTGAAAGCATGGTTTCTTTAAATTCAGGCATAATACCCGTAGCGATATTAGAGGAAGGCAATAGAGAGCTTAGGATAGAAGCACTCCAGAATGGTGCCTTCTCAAGCATATTTAAGCCCCTGAATAGAAAAGAATTAATTGCTGTACTTAAAAGGGCTACTAAGGTGAAACAGCTGGAGGAGATGTTTGACTATCTTGAAAATCTGACGATAGAGGAGTTTCTAAAAGAGAAGGTTGGAAACTATCTGGGGAGATTCAAGGAGATAGAGAGAGTGTCAATTTATGACACTGTTCTGTGTGAGGTGGAAAGGGCCCTTCTGAAGATTGCCATGGATACCACAGGAGGAAACAAGTCTGAGGCATCAAAACTGCTTGGTCTTAATAGAAACACTCTCAGAAATAAGATAAAAAAATATAAAATAAAATAATGGGATTTGATTATCTAAGAAAAATACCCGAGCCCTCAGAGGTACTCGAAGAGATGCCCCTCAATGAGTCTCTCCAGAAGGTGAAAGAAGCGAGAGACAGAGAGATAATTTCTGTCTTCAAGAGAGAGTCAAACAAGTTTGTGCTCATAATAGGACCCTGTTCTGCCCATGACGAGGATGCAGTATGTGAGTATGTGGTCCGTCTGGCAAGGCTACAAGAGGAAGTAAAGGACAAACTGGTCCTTATACCCCGTATTTATACAAACAAACCCAGAACAACAGGGCTTGGATACAAGGGAATGATGCATCAGCCCGATCCCCTGGAAGAGCCAAACATCGTTGAGGGCATAAGGGCGATTAGGAGGATGCATCTCAGGGCATTGAGTGAATCCCATCTAACTGCAGCAGATGAGATGCTCTACCCGAGTAATTATCCCTATCTGGAGGATATACTCAGCTATGTTGCGGTAGGGGCGAGGTCAGTGGAAAATCAGGAACACCGTCTTACCACAAGTGGCCTGGATATACCTGTAGGTATGAAGAATCCAACAAGTGGTGACCTTGAGGTGATGCTAAACTCTATTCAGGCAGCCCAGGCAGGGCATGTATTCAGCTACAAGGGATGGGAAGTAAGAACCACTGGTAATCCCTATGCGCACTGTATTTTAAGAGGAGCTGTAAACCAGTATGGCCAGAATATCCCCAATTATCACTATGAAGACCTGATGAGACTTGCAGAGATTTATTTAGAGAGGGATCTGAAAAATCCTACAATTATTGTTGATACAAATCATGCAAATTCCAACAAAAACTATCTTGAACAGCCGAGGATTGCAAAGGAGGTGCTTCAGAGCAGAAGACAATCTGCTACACTTGCAGACCTTGTGAGGGGATTAATGATCGAGAGTTTTCTCGTTGATGGAGCTCAACAGCCCAATGAGGGTATTTTCGGAAAGTCTATCACAGACCCCTGTCTTGGATGGGAAAAGACAGAACGGCTCGTGAAGGAGCTGGCAGAACAGCTCTGAGTGCTATCTTAAATATCCTCTTATTACATTTACCCAGGCAGTGTATCCCTCGGGAGTTAGATGGACCCCGTCTGGTAGGAAATAAGACTCTATCGGGTTTCCCTTCCTGTCAAGAAAGTGACTGAAAAGGTCAATGAACTTTACTCTCTTTTTCATTGCGAGTTCATGGAGTCTTTTGTTTGCCTCTCTTAAAGTATCCAGGGAGATCCATTCAAGGAGCATTGTGGGAAGAAGGCTATGGACGAATATATCTGCATCTGGATATGTATGAGATAGCCTGTCAAGAATGGATTCATAGGCAGTAAGGAAATTCCAATCATCTATTGCAATGTTATTGAGTCCTGACATTAAAAAGATAAGATCAGCATGAGGGGCCTCTTCTGTAATCCGCGGCAGTCTTGCGAGCACTCCTTCTACAGTCTCTCCAGCAACACCAAAACTATATACCTTATACTCTGGAAAGAACTCCTGCCAGTTGCCGTATTCTATAAGGGAGTTGCCTATAAACAGTAGAGTTTTTGAAAGTTCCATATTTTTAAATCAAAGAATTTATGGCGCGCCCGGGAGGATTCGAACCCCCGACCCGCTGATTAGAAGTCAGCTGCTCTGTCCTGCTGAGCTACGGGCGCATTGGTCGGGGCGAGTGGATTTGAACCACCGACCCCCTGCTCCCAAGGCAGGTGCGCTATCCAGTCTGCGCTACGCCCCGTCTTTTAAAAGTAATACAATTTTTGAACAAATGTCAATAAAAGTTGCAAACTTCTGTTTTAAAAGATTATTATATTTTTTGATGAAAATAAGAGGGAGGTGCTGTGCAACTTCACTGGCTTGAGCTCACCGAGGCATCAGAACTGCTGAGAAAAAAGGAGATAACACCTACAGATCTCCTCAGTGCCCTTTTAAAGAGAATCGAAGAAACAGACAGAAAGGTGAGGGCATATGTGACCGTGACAGAGGAGTATGCCTACAGAAGGATTGAAGAGATAGAACAATCAGACAGCAGTGGCATTCTCTGGGGACTTCCCATAGCAGTAAAGGACAATATATGCACAAAGGGAATAAAAACCACCTGTTCCTCAAAAATTCTTGAGGGCTTCATCCCTCCCTACGAAAGCACTGCCACAGAGAGAATGCTCAGAGAGGGGTATGTCTTGGTAGGGAAAACCAACCTTGATGAGTTTGCCATGGGTTCATCCACCGAGAATTCAGGATTCTTTGTCACATCAAATCCCTGGAATCTGGACAGGGTGCCTGGTGGCTCCAGTGGAGGTTCTGCAGCTGCTGTAGCCTCTGGAATGGCACTCGCTGCGATTGGCTCTGATACAGGTGGTTCCATAAGACAACCTGCTGCGTTCTGTGGAGTGGTAGGACTTAAGCCCACCTATGGAAGGGTATCCCGTTTTGGACTTGTTGCTTTTGCCTCATCTCTTGATCAGATCGGTCCTATCACGAGGTCTGTCAGGGACGCTGCACTGCTCATGAATGTGATCTCAGGGCATGACCCTCATGACTCCACCTCTGCAGCTGTGGAAGTGCCTGACTTCACAGAAACAATAAAAAGGAGTATAAAGGGGCTCAAGATAGGGGTTCCAAGGGAGTACTTTGTGGAAGGGCTTAACCCTGAGGTGGAAGGTGCCGTAAGAGAGGCTATAAAGGTTCTGCAAGGACTTGGAGCAGAGGCCGTGGATATATCCCTTCCCCATACCTCTTATGCCGTTGCCACATACTATATTCTTGCTACATCTGAGGCGAGTTCAAATCTCGCAAGATACGATGGGGTAAAATATGGTTTCAGAGCTAAAGGCAGTAGCCTGATTGATATGTATATGGAGACAAGGGCTCAGGGATTCGGTCAAGAGGTGAAGAGGAGGATAATGCTTGGAACATATGCCCTCTCTGCAGGCTACTATGAGGCATACTATAGAAAGGCACAACAGGTGAGGACTCTCATAAAGATGGACTTCGAGAGGGCATTTGAGGATGTAGACATAATTGTTACCCCAACCACTCCGACACCTGCATTCAGCATAGGCGAAAAGATCTCAGACCCTCTGCAGATGTATCTGAATGATATATTCACCATATCTGTGAATCTTGCAGGTGTGCCTGCCATATCAGTGCCCTGTGGTTTTAGTTCAGAGGGACTCCCTATCGGGCTACAGATAATAGGAAGGCACTTTGATGAGGAGACTGTGCTCAGGGCAGCCTACAACTATGAACAGCAGACAGAATGGCATAAGAGGAGGCCACCCCTATGAAGTACGAGGCGGTTATAGGTCTTGAGATACATGCACAGCTTCTGACAGATACCAAAATCTTCTGCGGGTGTTCCACAAGCTTTGGTAGAGAACCCAACACTCAGACATGTCCAGTCTGTATAGGAATGCCAGGGGTGTTGCCTGTACTGAATAGAAAGGCGGTGGAGTTTGCTATTATGGCTGGGCTTGCCATGAACTGCAAAATAGCCCCTTATAGTAGGTTTGCAAGAAAAAACTACTTCTATCCTGACCTACCAAAAGGATACCAGATAAGTCAGTATGAGCTTCCCATCTGTCAGCAGGGATATCTTGATATTGAGGTGGATGGGGTGAGAAGGAGGGTAGGAATAACAAGAATACATATGGAGGAAGACGCAGGCAAGAACATACATGAGAAGGACAGCAGCCTTGTGGACCTGAACAGAGCAGGGGTACCACTGCTTGAGATAGTTACTGAACCAGATATCCGTACCCCTCGGGAGGCGGCTGTGTTTATGAGAAAACTGAGAACCATTCTCAGGTATCTCGGCATATGTGACGGAAACATGGAACAGGGCTCTCTCAGGTGTGATGCCAATGTCTCTGTAAGGCCTGAGGGGTCGGAAGGCTTTGGTACGAAGACTGAGATAAAGAACATAAACTCCTTCAGGTTCGTTGAAAAGGCTCTTGAATACGAGATAAACCGCCAGATAAAGCTCATCAGCCAGGGTGAGTCTGTGGTACAGGAGACGAGGCTCTGGGACAGTAGTGCCGGGAAAACCTATTCAATGCGATCAAAAGAGGAGGCTCATGATTACAGATACTTCCCTGAGCCTGACCTCGTACCACTGGAGATCCCCAGAGAATGGGTAGATGAGATAAAAGGCCGATTACCTGAATTGCCTGATGAAAAGAAAACCAGATTCATCAAGGAGTACAGCCTTCCTGAGTACGACGCAGAAGTGCTCACAGAAGAAAGAACAGTAGCAGAGTGGTTTGAAGAGGCAGTAAGGCTTGGAGGTAATCCCAAGAAGGTGAGCAACTGGATGATGACCGAACTCCTCAGGCTCCTTAACGAACATGAGAAGGAGATTACAGACATCCCTCTGACTCCTTCACATCTTGTAAAGATCTTGGATCTGATAGAGAAAGGCACGATAAGCGGTACCATAGGGAAAAAGGTATTCTCAGAAGTGTTTCTTACTGGAAAAGACCCTGAGGTTGTGGTTAAGGAGAAAGGTCTTCTACAGATTACAGATACCTCTGAGCTGGAGAAAATGGTGGATGAGGTCTTAAAGAACAACTCCAAGGAGGTTGAGCGATACAAAAAGGGAGAGACGAAGCTCCTCGGATTCTTCGTTGGTCAGGTGATGAAGGCCTCCAGAGGTAAGGCCAATCCTAAAATTGTGAATGAACTCCTGAAGCAGAAGCTTTCTGAGAGTTAATTAGACTTCTTTTCAGGGGATATCAGCCATCCTTAAGAATTATGGCAAACAAAAATAGAGAAATTAAAATCTCAATTGAGGATAACAGTCTCTTTTCAGCAGGCTCTCAAAGGCTCGATCTCTTTCTTGCAGCACAACTCAACAAAACACGCTCTTCTGTCCAGAAACTGATCAGAGAGGGAGCTGTAAGGGTCAACAGACAGAAGGTTAAACCTGGCTACAGGATAAAGGTCTCTGACATAATTGAGGTCTTCTTGCCTGAAGAGAAAGAAGAGAATAGACTCATACCACAGCCCATTCCTGTAGAGATACTATACAGGGATGAGTATATTATAGCAGTGAACAAACCACCAGGAATCGTAATATACCCTTCCCATGGACACAGAGATGGGACTTTGATGAATGCTATAGCATATATTTCAGATAGGCTTGCCTCGGTGGGAGGACCATTAAGACCAGGTGTTGTTCATAGGCTTGATAAAGACACCACAGGAGTAGTTGTTGTAGCATTGGATGACAGAGCATATTATGGACTTGTAGAACAATTCAAAAAACGGCTAATCAAGAAAGAGTATCTTGTTGTTGTGCATGGGCTTATGAAAGAAGACTCAGGGGAGATTGACCGTCCTATCGGTAGGTCTACATCTCATAGGAAAAAATTTTCCGTCCGGAGCCGTTCTCCGAAAGAGGCAAAGACATACTGGTCTGTACTTGAAAGGCTCAAAAATGCCACTCTCTTAAGGATAAGACTACTTACAGGAAGGACTCATCAGATAAGGGTACATTTCTCTTCAGTAGGCCATCCTGTGCTTGGAGACAGTCTCTATGGAAGGAAAACTACCATCATAATTGATAATAAAAGACTAAAAATCCCTCGTCAGATGCTCCATGCAGAAACCCTTCAGTTTGTCCATCCAATCACAGAAGAGATCCTTACACTTCATGCACCAGTGCCTGAGGATATGCAGCAGATAATAGATCTTCTAAAACTATAACTTGAACCTTTTTTTCTTATCTGATATAATTAAATTAAATTTATTATTAATAAAATATCAATTTTAGCCAATAAAGAATGTCAATTTTAGCCAATATAATTGAGTTTCTTCCTCTTCCTCTGCTTATTGTTAACAGAGAACATAAAATAGTGTATCAAAACAAGGCTATAGAAGAGCACCTGGATTACATGGACAATCTTACGGGACAATACTGTTATAAGGTATTTAAAAATAACTCTGAAAAATGTTCCGTTTCCCTTAGTCAATGTCCAGTAAGAGCAGTTATTGAAACAGGAGAGTCCATCACATTGATACATTATTTCAACAAAAAACCAATACAAATAGATGCCTTTTCAACAGATGGATACGCCTGTCTACTGTTCAAAGACCTTAAACCTTATCCTGAAAGTTTATCAAGAGAAAAAGTCTTCCATACAGGAAGAATGGCTGCTATTGGCTCAATGCTTATATATATAACCCATAATCTAAATACTGCTCTTAATGTATTATCTACCTATATGACCATCATTAAAAGAAAAACAGAAAAGGGAGAGAATATTCAAAATTATATTGAGAAAACTGAACAGGCACTCAGGTATATCTCAACTCTTACTCGCACAGTTCTTGATTTTGGAAGACCAACTAAAACTACTCTGAAAACTTCACTATCACAAGCACTTGACGATACATTAACTCTTCTAAAAACGGCCTTTACTGAAAGAAGAATCAATGTGTATAAATATCTTAAACCCTATAAAGTACCAATGTTGCCAAGACAAGAAATTCTTACAATTCTTTTTCTCATCCTTCAAAACTCAATTGAAGCTATGACCTCTGGAGGCAAAATTTTTATTCATCTATCAGGAAATACACTAAGAATAAGAGATACAGGTCCTGGTATACCCAAGGAAAGAATCAAAGAAATATTTAACACCTTTTCAGAGAGTTCTAAATTTGGTTATGGTCTGGGGCTTTATATCTGTAAACTCATCATGAACAGACTCAATGGTTTCTTAGAGATAAATTCTGACGAAAATAAAGGAACAGAGGTGATATTAAGATTTGCAGGAAGTTTCTTACGAGAGAATCTTTGGGAAGACACTACACAAACTTTGAGTTTAAGCAACTAATAAATATTCATTAAAAGATGAAGATTCTTCTCATAGAAGATGTCCCTGAAGAGAGAGAAGGGTTCTCAGAACTCCTCAAAATAGAGGGTTATGAAGTTAGTGCAGTTGCTACTGCCAAAGAGGCTATTGAGTCCCTGAAAGATTTATCTTATGATCTGGTGGTACTCGATATAGTCCTGCCTGATATGGATGGAATAGAGCTTTTAAAAAAGCTAAAAACTATTCAACCAGATACAGATGTAATTGTGATTACTGCCTATGCGACTCTTGAACGGGCTGTAGCAAGCATCAGAGAAGGTGTATATGACTTTCTAATAAAACCTTTTAGTAATAATGAACTCATCCTTTCCATCAAAAGAGTGGAAGAAAAGAGAAAGCTCTGGGCTGAAAAAGAACTCTTTGAGAAACAATTAATGCAGGCTTCAAAAGAATGGAGACTTACTTTTGATAGTCTCAAAGAGGGTGTTATGTTAATTGATAATCATTTCAATATTATAAAGGCAAACAAGAGTGTCTCCATGTTATGCGGTCTTGAAATTAAAGAAATACTCGGCAAAAAGTGTTTTAATATAATACATCGTACTGATGAACCTCCTGAATGGTGTCCTATAAACAACCTCCTAAAGGAGAAAAAGCCTGTTGAGGCAGAATTTTATGAGCCCTTTCTTAAAAGATACATTTATATTGAACTTATACCAATTTTTGACAATCAAGGTTCCCTTATTACTTATATACATACCTTCAGAGATATAACTGAAAAAAAAGCACTTCAAAAAAAACTGAAGAACACCTTAGAAACTATTTATAAAGTATATGAATATAGTCCTTATCCTATTGGCATACTCGCACCTGATTATAAATTTAGGTATGTCAATCCTGAGATGGAGAAACTTATTGGTAAAAAGAAGCTTGAGATAGAAGGAAGATACTGTTATGAGGTGGTACATGGAAAAAGAGAAGCATGTGAGGGCTGTGTACTCCAAGAGGTTTTAAGGTCAAAAAGACCTGTCTGGGATGAGGGACACTGTGTCACTGACTCTGGCAAAGAAAGTTTTTTTGAAAGAGTCTTCTATCCTCTTTTTGATGAGAAGGGCAATATTGAATCTGTAGTTGAGATTATAAAAGACATCACAGATCTCAAGCTCACAGAAAAGAAGCTTAGAGAATCTGAGACATTTTTAACTTCTGTATTAGAGGGGATAGGAGATGCTGTACTTGTTATTGATAAACAGATGAAAATCTTATCCGCAAATAAAGGATACCTTACTCAAACCAGAAGAACCCTTGAAGAGGTAGTGGGAAGATACTGTTATGAGATATCTCATGGATATGATGTACCATGTGATGAACATGGAGAGGACTGTGCTGTGAAGAAGACCTTTGAAGACGGCAAGCACCATACTGCACTGCATATCCATACAGCAAAAAATGGTACCAAGCACTATGCAGAAACTCATGCCTATCCCCTTAAGAATCCTGAAGGAAAAATCTATGCAGTTGTAGAAACTATAACAGATGTCACCACAAAAGTGACCCTCAAGAAGAAGCTCGAGGAGTCAGAGAGACGTTATAAAACCCTCTACAATAGTGCTCCTGACATGATGCTCTCTCTCGATATTGATGGAGATATCATTGAATGTAATGAAACCACTTTAAAAACCTTAGGTTATAAAAAACAGGAATTTCTTGGAAGAAGTTTTATAGAGATAGTACCAAAAGAGTTTTGGAAAGTTTATGAACAGAACTATCAAAAAATTAAAGAAAGAGGTTATTATGAAACCGAGTTTGAAGTCTTAAGAAAAGATGGTCAAAGACTCAAGGTGCTTGCAAAGGCTGTAGCTATAAAAGACAAGGATGGAGCCCATCTTAAAACAAGCGTCACCCTTCGTGATGTTACAGCACTGAGAAGACTCGAAAGAGAAAAACAACATCTTAAGGAACAACTTCTTCAGGCACAGAAAATGGAAGCAATAGGTGCTCTTGCAGCAGGTATCGCCCACGATTTTAATAATATGTTGATGGGGATATCAGGCTTTGCTCAGATAGTATCAATGAAAACAAACTCTGAGCAGATAAAGGAATATATACAAAAAATACTAAATGTAATTGACAAGGCAAAGGCACTTACAGACCAAATCCTTATACTTGGGAAAAAGGTCCCTCCTAAAAAGAAACCTATGGATATAAACCATTTTATAGAAAGTTCAATATCAACAATAAGAAGAATGATAGAAGAAAATATTGATATCGAGATTCAACTTGCCTCTTCTGTGCCCTCCATAATGGCTGATGAAGGGCAACTCTACCAAGTGATTCTCAATCTCATTGTAAATGCCAGAGATGTTCTAAAGGATGGAGGAAAGATCATAATAAAGACGGGCAAATCCCGAAAACCTTGTATAGAAAAGGAAGAGTACACATGTATCTTAAGACAGGAAGAAAGTTCCCAAGAAGAATATGTCTGGATTTCAGTTCAAGACAATGGTCCGGGCATTCCCAATAATATAAAACACAGAATATTTGAGCCTTTTTTTACTACAAAGGAGCTTGCAAGAGGAACAGGCCTTGGACTTTCGATTGTATATTCAGTGGTGCAGGAGCATGGCGGAAGCATAGACCTCAAAACTGCTCCAGACAAAGGCACCGAATTTGTATTGTTTTTTCCTGTATCAGAGCAAATAGCACCACAAAAAACTATGCCTGAAATAAAAGACATATCCCTTGAAGGCAAAGGGGAAAAGGTTTTAGTAGCAGATGATGAAGAGATTGTTAGAGATTTTCTTTCAGAATTCATGAAAGAAAAGGGCTTTGAGGTAATAACTGCCAAGGATGGAAAGGAGGCTTTAAGTATTTATAAAGAATTTCCTGATAAATTTGCAGTTGTAATTATTGATAGAATAATGCCGGGTCTTTCCGGTGAAGAACTAATAGTACATATGCGTAAACTCAATCCCTTTCAAAGAGTGCTTGTGTCTACAGGCTATGCTGATACGAAAGAACTTGACAAATTAAGACTACTAAAAAATATTAAGGTTCTTACAAAACCTTTTACCACTGAGGAACTTACAATTGCTCTAAAAGAATTACTGAATCTATAATAGAAAATAAAAAGGCATGAGGATTTACCTCATGCCTTTTTTAACTCCGGCAGCGACCTACTTTCCCACGACCTCCCGGTCGCAGTATCATCGGCCCTGGCGGGCTTAACTTCCGTGTTCGGAATGGGAACGGGTGTTACCCCGCCGGTATAGCCACCGGAAGTTTTATTCCTCAATAAATATTTTAATCTTTAAAGAACACCAAAATCAATTCTTTCTTTGACAAGGGGGAGTGACTGGGGTAGAGGCAAGTCTCACGGTCTATTAGTACTGGTAGGCTAAACGGGTTTCCCCGCTTACACCTCCAGCCTATCGACCTGGTAGTCTACCAGGGACCTTCAGGAGCCTTACGGCTCGGGAGACCTTATCTTGGGGTGGGCTTCCCGCTTAGATGCCTTCAGCGGTTATCCCGTCCGGACATGGCTACCCGGCACTGCCCCTGGCAGGACAACCGGAACACCAGAGGTCCGTCCAGCCCGGTCCTCTCGTACTAGGGCCAGCTCCCCTCAAGTCTCCTACGCCTGCAGCAGATAGGGACCGAACTGTCTCACGACGTTCTGAACCCAGCTCACGTACCGCTTTAATGGGCGAACAGCCCAACCCTTGGGACCTTCTTCAGCCCCAGGATGCGATGAGCCGACATCGAGGTGCCAAACCGGGCCGTCGATGTGAACTCTTGGGCCCGATCAGCCTGTTATCCCCGGCGTACCTTTTATCCGTTGAGCGATGGCCCTCCCACTCGGAGCCACCGGATCACTAAGCCCTGGTTTCCCACCTGCTCGGCCCGTCGGCCTCACAGTCAAGCCCCCTTCTGCCTTTGCACTCAACGGCTGGTTTCCGTCCAGCCTGAGGGGACCTTTGGACGCCTCCGTTACCCTTTAGGAGGCGACCGCCCCAGTCAAACTGCCCGCCAGACGCTGTCCCCCAGCCGGATTCACGGCCGTAGGTTAGAGCCCCAGTGTGACAAGGGTGGTATCTCAAGGACGGCTCCACGGGAACTGGCGTCCCCGCTTCCCAGCCTCCCACCTATCCTGCACATGCCACACCAAAACTCAACGCCAAGCTGCAGTAAAGGTGCACGGGGTCTTTCCGTCTAGCTGCAGGTAACCGGCGTCTTCACCGGTATTCTTAAGTTCGCCGGGCCCCTCGCCGAGACAGCGCCCAAGTCGTTACGCCATTCGTGCAGGTCGGAACTTACCCGACAAGGAATTTCGCTACCTTAGGACCGTTATAGTTACGGCC